>Ga0315901_10002638_pt1 | contig 24371 bp, 30 predicted proteins | sample LakEriMetagenome_10_FD_203761 | JGI IMG/M metagenome (GOLD analysis project Ga0315901, IMG submission 203761) | Freshwater fungal communities from buoy surface, Lake Erie, Ohio, United States - Buoy 2 MA116 | ecosystem: Environmental > Aquatic > Freshwater > Lake | place: USA: Lake Erie, Ohio... | reverse complement strand
AGGCCGGTCAGCATGGTGTCGAACTGCTGAGCAAGCTTTTCCGCGTCCTGGATTGCAGCGAGTTTTGCGGCTCGTTCTTTGTCGTCGGCAAGTTGCTGCAGTTGCTGGCGTTGCTGCTTGTACGTTTCCAACATCTGCTTTTCGGACTCAAGCTGATCCTTGACCCGTTGCTCTTCGCCCTTGCGTTCGCCAGTAATCTTCCAGGCAGCGGCCCAGGCGTCTACCGACTTTTCGCTTGCCTTGATTTTGCTTTCGGTGCCAGCAATGTTTTTCTGCGTGATCTCCATCATCCGTTGGATGGCCGCAGTCTTTTTCTCTGGATCTCGGATCAGTTCCAGGTCGGCAACATCGCGGCTCATTCGAGCGGACGCCATGTTCCGCAATTCGGCATCGAGCGACTTCGCTTTCTCGCGTGCCTTCTCTAGCTGGCGTTCAAATTTTGCCGTGTCGAAAATCAAGTTTCCAAGTGCTTGGCCAAGCTGGAAACCAGCTACGGCAGCGAGCCCGACGAGGCCGGCCTTGAACGCAAGAGCACCGGCCTTGCCCATCTTGGAGACTTCGCCGAACTGGTTGACCTTCTCGGTCAACTCTCCGACCTTGTTGAATGCACCGCCGATCTCGGTTCCGCCAAGCATGTTTGCGATGACGCTACCGAAGGCGGAAGCCCCCTTGAGATTCTTCCCTACGTCCTTGACGCGGCCGAGTTCCTTTTCGGCGTTCGCGGCAACCTGGGCAAACTTCTTCGATGCCTGGTCGTCAGCGGAGATGATGACTTCGACGGCTTCAGACATTTGATGCCTCCGCCTTCATGGTGGCGTCGTCGATCCGAAACTGACGCTCGGCAGCGAGGAACCAGGCGGACTGGTCAAGAGCACCACCTGCGACCGGGAGGATTCCCTTCTCGAACAGCTCAAATAGCCGAACGGCACTCGACATGGATCGGCAGTATTCGCTCGGGCATCCGGTGATGGTCACGTTTCCGTCCTTGCAGTGGCGGCATCCCGAACCATGACAGCTCGGGCATTCGATTTCTATCGGTTGGCTCTCGGTTCCTAGATCGCGGCACTTACTGGTACACGATCCGCACAGGCGGCCACGGCGGATCGCCGCGGCTACCCTCAATCTTTTTTTTCGTCTGGCTCGACGTGCTGGTTTGCCAGAATCTTTCGGAGCAGTTCGCGAGCTTCTCCGTGGGAAAGGAAGTCGCGAAAGTCGGACTCGCCGAATTTGTATTCGCCCATGTTTCGCCACCCGCGAACGTGCTTAGCGAGCAGATCGCAGGTAGCTCCGAAGATCGCGTCGGCGGTATCATGTTTCAGGCTCTCCTCCATGTCGGATTCAAGTTGCGTTTGACCTCGCATGCTGAGCGAAGCGACCAGGAATGTCGGTTGCTCGTCTTTCGGTTTTGATGCGTCGCTGTCCAGGACAATCCCGAACAAAACGCCAGGCTCAAGAAACTTCGGCATACATCCTCCTCGTTTGCAGTTGTGGAAAATTACGGCGTGAAGACGATCGATACTTCTTGATCAGGAGTCGATCCGTTCTGGCCGCATAGGAACGTCAGCTCGTCGGTAATCAGCGATTCGCGATCCGCTCCCTGAATGTTTTCGATCGTCGCCACTGGTGCAGAGACGACAATCTTCGAGCTGGTCGGTCCAGCGATTTCGAAAGTCAGGACGTAGGGGGTCGAGTCCCGGAAGAACAGATAGCGGTCTTGGGTTCCGATTAGCTTTGCTTCCGGGTTGCAGGTGACGAGCGGTCTCCTGTTGGTGACGACCGCCGACAGGTAGCCGCTGATGTTGTTTGCGGCAGTGCCTTCTCGAAGATAGACCGTGTTCCCAGAGTCCAAAGTTACGTTCTGGCATTGCAAGGCGACCGAATTGAACGTCGTTACACCGGAAGCGTATCGGAGCGGTGCGACCGTCGGGTACGTCGGTGCGATCAGAGTAACGTCCGTAGGAGTCTCCCAGATGCCGGTGAAGTCCCATTCGATCATGGCTTGCTTGCCGGTATCGCAGACCAACTTAAACGTCCCCATGCAACCGCGGATCTGCTTGCGGCGTCCGTCTTCGTACACGGCCATCGTCAGCGTTTTGACGTTGGCACCAGGTGCCTCGCTGCGAGGGGTAAACGTGTTAGTGACCTTGACCCAGCCGCAAGCAGGGAAGAACGTGTCTGCCCATCCGGGTTCCGTGGCAGTACCGTCCCAGCCGAGATCGGTCTTAAACGTGATCCGTCCCTTGTGTCCGCCGGTGGTGCTGGACAAGTGGCCGAAGGAACCTTGACCCTCGCGAGGTGTCTTTTCGATCTCGTGCTGGACGGTGAGATCGTAGACGTTGTATGCCGCGTCTCCAGCACCCAGCGTTTCCGCAGTGCCGGCAGTCGCCTCAGTCTTGGCGGCAAGGATTCGTTTTCGTTTCAGCAGTGTCATTTAGGTGCCCCTGGATGCTCGGAGTTTTAGGATTCCTTTTTTCTCCAGCAGAATCGCTCTGACTCTGCGTTTGATTTCGATCGGCAAGCGTTCTTCGGCGATCTTTTTGGCCTTTGGAATCGCCTGGATGTCGCTGTAGTAGTCGCCTGGTGCGGGACCGTTGAGGCGAATGATCGGAGAGGGAGTCGATCCGACGCGACGGAAGACGTGATGCTTGCGAGTGGTGACGATGAACGCATCATGCAGGATCCGCGTGCCGTTGTTGCCCTTGACGGGCTTGGTGAGCTTGACCTTGATTCCCTTGTTTTGCTTTTCGCCTTTGCGAGTCTTGGTGTATTGCCGTGCGTCGTAGTACTTGAGCGGGAACGGATAACCGCCAAAGAATCCGAGACGTGCCTGGAGGGTTTCGGTCGTCGCCATGCTCTTGGCCTTGATCGATCGCTTCAGCGTCTCGGCCTTCTTGAACCCTGGCTCGAAGTTGTTTTTGAGGTGCATTACCTTGCCAAGTTCCTTGGCGATCTGCACTCGCACGGTCTTTGATACCTTGTTGATTGATGCTCGCAGGTGTCGAGGGATCAGCTTCTGGAAATCGCCAGCAGCGACATACAACTCTGCAAGACTTTTTTTGTCCACGTCGATTTTCATCACGGCTCAGATCCTCGACACGAATGGAGAGTATTCAGAGACGCGGTAAAGCACATGGATCGGAAGGTTGACTCCGTCAGGCCCGCCATCGAACGAGACGTACTCAATGCGTCCGAGCTCGGTGTTGATCGCCAGCCCGCCCCAGTTATGCCATGTGCTGTTGGGTGTGGTGATCGCTTTGACGATGTCGGCAGCGGCTTGATTGACTGCATCCTCACCGCTCCCTTCGTCTGGCATCAAGTGGCATCGAATATTCCAGGTTTGCCTCCGTGCAATGCCTGGCGGATTTCCTGGTATGTCTAGGTCGGGAACTCGTTCATCGTCGCCTTGGACGATAACGATCTGGCGATCGCGAGGCGTGAATTCTCCGACTCGCGTCGGTACCACAACCTCGGCGATACCGATCTCGTAGGCGTCGTTGTCCACCATCAAGGCAACGCGATCGGTGATCGCATTGGCTATCTGGTCAACGATGGCTAGCGACATTCAAGCACCAACATTCCTTCGTCATGGCTGATGAGGCGTGTGATGCTCCGTCGCTCGGCTGGCTTTCCAACCCGCACCGCGAACGTGAGCATGTCACCGCCAATGTTCAGTTCGTTGCTGGCGATTCCGGTGGCGGCATCGTTGGCAACATGGACCTCGAAGACGGGAGTGATGGTGTCCCCGTCTTCGGGGTTGATCGCGAACGCCTCGCGCTGGACGACGGCGTTGATGGTTCGCGAGAGTCCGTTGCGTTTGTAGTACACAACGGACTCCGCGAAGTCGCTTGCGTTGCAGAACACTTGAGCCGCATCAGAGCGGATGGTGTCATGCAGCGTCATTAGGCTCGTCGCTTGCAAACGATTTCTACGAAATCGATCACACAGACGTCCGCGTTGGTGTTTGCGGCTTTCTGCAACTGGACGATCGGTTGCAGTCCGGAACTGTACGCCGACATATCGAAGGTCTGCGAGGCACAGACTCGGATGCCGTCGATGTAGAACTTGACGTTGCTTTTGCCGCCCGTGAAGTCGATCACGAAATCGCGGAAAGTGTTTGCAAGCGCCAAGCCGGTGGAAACGTCGTCAACGTCTCGCGTGCCATCGTCGGTCTCGCAGTAGACAAGCGACGTCGAGTTTGCACCCTCCATCCGGAACCAAGCATTCGCGGCGACATCGTTCGACGCATCGTTTCGAGCCGACCCGACGCCGAAGCAGAGGATCGATCCGGAGGTGAAGGTCGTCGCACCGATGCGGACCCGCATGGTGACTCGCTGGATGTCGTCGATGTCGAACGCCAGAGAGTCACCGTGATGCAAGCCGAGAATCTGAATCTGGCTGGCACTGGTCAACGTCAGGGTCGCAAGACTGCCGGCTCGAACGTGGGTCGGAGGTGCAGCACCAGTGACCGCAGTAACCCACGGAGTACCGATGTTTGCGGAGGTTGGAAACGTAACGCTCGAACCGACAAAGTCGTCAACGTAGCGTTGTTCAAAATCGAGAAGCTCGGCCATTTGTTTTCTCCAGGTTTGGAAGTTGTGTTTGCTTGAGGGAAAGCCCTGGCCGGTTGCGACCAGGGCGGGAAGTCGTCAATCAGACTAGGAAGCGTTGCGGAACAACCCACGCCAATCGATTGCAGCGACACCGAACGTCTGTCGGACGTTGTACTTGTAAGTGTCGGTGTCAAAGTCTTGCGTGCTGGTCAGTACCGGCGACTCTTCGCCGTTCAGGAACGCAAGCTCGACAGTGTCGATTTGGTTCGTGTTCGCGGCCAGGAACCAGTTGGTCGAGCTGCTTGCATGCAAAATCGGCTCGACCACAACTTGAAGCGGACGAACGCCGTTGACGCCGTAGATGTTCACAACGCCTTCGTTGTTATTCGCGGCGTTGTAGGACTGGCTGTTGACCAACTCCAGAGCGGTTGCACTGTAAGCAGGCGGCACAATCAGGAACGCCGGAGTCAATCCGAGGATTGCATCCGATGCCAAGCCTTTTTGGAGCATCATCTGCTGGTAGCCAGTGTTGAGCGTTCCGACCGCCGGAGCACCTGCACTACCAGAGACGTTGCTACCGCTTGGGTGCGAGGCACTGAAGAGAGCGAAACCGTCGGCCACGTTCGCATTGGCGGTCAGCACCTCGTAGACCTTCTTGTTTTGAAGGCGACGAGCAGCGTTGCCGTGCATGGCAGGAATGCGGCTCAAGGCGTCCAGGTCATCGTTGATGACCGTTTCCCACGATACCGAAAACTGCTTGCCGTACTTTTCGACCCGGTAGCTGGTCCGAAGGTCGGTGATGGCTCCTTCGGGGTAAGCTTGAGCCTCTGGGATCGCTTCCAAGTCGGGCGACTCACCCATGCGGATCCGGTTGATCGGCTTGAAGTCGTCAACGCTTGCGGCTTGCCGTGCCCAGATTGACCATGTGTAGGTCGCTTCTTCGTAGGCAGCGAGCAGCGTTTTGTTTGCTGCGTCGAGCAGTAGCGATGGGAACGAGCCGGTCGTATGGTACGCATCGCGTTGGATGCGATACTTCTGCTCGACGCCACGAGCACCCATTGCGATGCGTGCGATCTCGGGCATGCCGAGCTTGTCGGTGTGAATGCCCATCCGCTGGACGCACATGGTTGCCATTCGGCGAAGGTCCATTCGCTCGAACTCGTCAGCACCTGGTGCGGTCTGAGAACGATTGCGAAGACCAGCGGCCTTCATCGATCGCTGAATCAGTCCGCTGCCGATTGCCGATGCAAACTTGTCGTCGGCGGATTCGGTAACGCGAACGTCGGGATTGGGAGAGGTTCCTACGGGTTCTTGGGTTGCCATCTTGCGGATGATCCTTTCGCGAGCGACTTCCACAGAAACACCCTCGTCGATGAGTTGCTCGGCAAAGCTTCGCTCAAGCTTTGCGAGTTTCACATCGGAGTAAATTGATTTGCGTCGGAGTTGGTCGGCAGCGAGTTGACGAGCAACCTCAGCCTCAACCTTTTGCTCAACGTCTTCGGCTGGCATGTCGGCTCGCACTGCTTCGGGTGCGGGCTCTTCCTTGGGTTCTTCTTTGGCGTCAGCCATCATTTCGACCTCTGGCATCTCGGGTGACTCGGACTCGCTAGCGGACGCCTTGCCCGCTAGAAACGTGATGATTGCTACTGGGTCGGTCATACCTTCCGGCACGCCGAGTTTTGAGACTGCCTGCATCAAGGCTTCGTCCATTCTCTGCACCTCTTCCCGGTCGTATGACCGACGAACTGTAGAATTCGGATCTGCACCCGTTGCACAGATCGACGCGTTATGCGGTTCCCATGCGGTGATGATTTCCGCTGGACCTTCGACGACCTCACCCCGTGCGGTGGTGTAGGTCTTCCCCTCTGGGATCAATTGGCGATCGATGACAATCGCATCAATCGAGAAGTCGTTGAGATGCCCTTCGGCGTAGCGAGTGGCGACGACTTGCGATTCGTCGTCGCTTGCGAACTCAGCGACTCCGACTAGCTGTCCGTCCTCGATGGTGATGTTTCGAATCGAGCCGAAGACGTTGCGAACGGTCTTGTCGTTGTGGCTGTCAACAATCGGCAACTGCCGCTTGGCATTACGGAATCGCACGCCGTCCATCAGCAAGACTTGCTTGATCCAGCCGCGTTGCTGGTCGTAGATTTCGATCGGCGTCTCGGTCGCGATCACAGCCTTGCCGTCTTTGGGTGCAGCGAACAGGCGGGTGATCCGTTGAACCGACGCCAGGCGTGCTACCGACTTTTTCTCGTCGAGTTGCTTGCGTCGTTTGATGAGGCTAGCTTTGTTCACGTTGCGGCCTCCGGTTCTACGGTGTCCACGGATCCATCCATAGCGTCAGTGACCAACGCATCGACGTTGTCGGGACTCATGCCGATCGACGATAGGAAGACGCGAGCCTGAGTCTCTGAGAGAGTGCCTGCAGCAAGCTCTTCCAGGGTCTTGAAGATGGCTTTGCGGTTGCGGTTGAACTGGAGGGTTGACAAACCCACCATTTCGCCGGTGCCAGAGGTTCGTTGCTCGACAGGTGCGGATGGTGCAGATCCCTGCGGATCGCTTGCCGCCGTCTGTTGTGTCTGTGCGGCACTGATCGCTAGTTGCTGCTCTTCGGCAGTGACTAGGCCCAGCTTCCGCCGCATCCGCTCTTCTTTTGCTCGCTGATAGAAGACGCTGCGGAACGATCGGCCACGCGATCCGAGGACGTTTTGGTACGTGTCGGTGAACGAGTTCAACGCCATCTCGCTAGCGGTCTGTTCGCTCTGTGGATCGACCCACTCCCACTCCGGAGTTTGCCACTCGACCGGAGCGACGCGGCGTCGATCGTCAAGCAGATCGGACGATGCCGCGAACCCTGGCAACGCAGACAACGCCGCCGCATCACAAAACGCGTCCCAGACTGGTTGGCAGAGGTGCCGAATCAGGTATTGCTGCCAGCATCGAAAGCGGCGTCGGTCTTCGAGTTGGCTGGTGCGGCTGGAGCTATACGATGTCTGGCTGTAGTCGCGTGCGACAACTTCGTAGGAGAGGCCGGTGCCGACCGCGATCCCACGGAGGATGAGTTGAATCCACGGCTCGGCACCGGCGTTTGGACGGCCTGGATTGAGGCCAACGACGTCTTCGCCAGGCTTGAGTTCCATAATCATGCCAGGCTCAACGTACCGCTCTCGATTGCCTGCTGAGTCTGTGCCGCTGCCGCCGTCTGGATCGTAGAGGTTGCCGATCGGCGTATCGGTCTTGATCGCCACCGTGAAGCAGGACGCGACCGCCGAGGCTTGCAGCTCGTTGTCAACGTAGGTTCCGAGATCCCGAATCCAGCTAAGTGCCGGAGCAAACCAAGTCACGCCGCGAGTCTGGCCGACTCGATCACGCCGGAATAGGTGCATGATCTCGTTGGCCGGTATCCGCTCCGGTGTGCGAGTGAATGCGTACGGCTGGAGCGGGTGGTCTTTGTAGATCCAGTACGCGACAGGCTTGCCAAGGTCGTCCACCTCGACGCCACGGATGATGCGGTTGCCGTTTTGTGCCGACAGCCGAGCGGCGTAGGTGTCCTTGTCGCCTGCGAGACGGTCAGCTTCGATCAATTCAAGTGCGAGCGGCACAGGTCGCAGGATGCCGCGATAGGTAATGCTTGAGGTGCGGACAATGCGGACCAGCACTTCCCCGGCCTCGACAATCTCACGCTGTGCAGCGGCCTGCAATTCCTCGAAGGTGTATTGGCCGTTGACGTCGCAGACTTCGCACCACTCGGACCAAACCTTGTCGCGTACATCGTTGACGTTTTCGACGTCTTCGCCTTCCGGAGTTTCGAAGGTGGATTGTGCTCGAATCCCGCAACCTACCACGCTGGAAACGATCGTATCGACGACGCCCCAAGCGTAGGCGTTGTTGCGAACAAGATCCCTGGCCCATGCTCTGGTTCGATCGGCACCAAACGGGCCGAGCAATTCCATGTCCGCGGGTTGGTTCTTAGGATTCCGCGAACTGCTAACGCGGGAGGGTTCGCCGCCTTGGTAGGAGCGAAGCAGGCGTCTGGCTTGCATGCGTCGCAAACCAGAGACAGGAGAAATGGCAGAGACCAAGGAATCGAAGATGCGGTCGATCATCGGCGGTGCCTCGTCATCTTGCCGAGGGCGATTCCGCCTGATCCGGTTTCGCGTTGCACTTCAGTTAGCAACATCCGGCGTTCGCTCATTAAGGCCGGCAAGTCAAGCTTCGTAACCGATCGATTTCCAATCGAATACGAAGACGCACCGCCGGTAAGCAGTGCCTCGATAGCTGCGTCAATTTGTGAGAGCAGGCTTGCAGATGTTGCCATGCAAGCAAGTTTCGCATGGCATGTTTTGGTTGCTAGATGTTTGTACTATTGGAATAGTACAGAGGGCGAAAATTTACTTTCCTTCTTGCGACCATGTGTTTCCGCAAAAGTCGCATTTGCAATATCGAATCGAAGCTCGCGTGCAATAGACTCGGCTATAGTTCTTGCCGTATGGTCGGACGCTTGCACAAGATGAGCATGGACGTGCTTCGAACTCACGCGGCTTCGATTCCTCAATAACCGCTTCGATTACTTGTGTCTCTTGAACTTCTTGCACTGGTTGTTGCTTCCGTTTCTTTGCCATTATCCTCTCCTCCGTGGTATCCAACCGCCTGGCCGTTGACGAAATCGACCGTGCGGATTCCTTCGTTGTGGTTGCGGCTGTTGCTTGGGTGCGTCTTTGTCCACCATGCGAGGTGCGATCTCCTTTTCGCTCGGTGCGATCAGCTTGACACCGCAAATCTCGCCAGCCGCCGCCGACAGGTAGGTCGCGTCAAGCCAGTGATTGTTCTCGTTCTTGACGGTCCAGTATGTTTTGACGCCCTTGCCCTCTTTGAACTCCGAGACCAATTCTTCGGCGGTCAAGTGCATGGCGTAGTTCAAGTGGCTTTTGCCGTGCATCGGATTGAAAAGAGACAATGCCCCACGCCGTAGCATGTTCTGGTCGTCAAAGGTCGGAGACAAGAATCGTTCATGAACGAACTGTTTCCAGTAGGATGTGTCGAGCTCGTAGAGCCAAACGTCCGACGATGCCATGCGTTCCGCGTGCAGATGCTCGGAGGCAAGCGTATTAGCTGTGTTCTGCTTGCGTTGACGGTAAGGATACTGGCCTTTGGCGGGATGATAAATGCCGCGAACCTGCTTAGTGAACTCGTAGATCGCCTGGGTGAAGGTTCCCGAGTCAACAAGCACGAAGTCTAGTTTTCGCTCGGTTCCGGTCGCGTCAACGTATTGCTTGCCGTTCTGCGAGTCCCGCCATTCGAGGAGTGCTTTATAGATCTGCGGTTCCGCGGCTTCATGATCCATGTCGCTATTGGTGTTTGACACCTCCAGAACGCCATAATCAACCACGCATCCACCGGCACCGCTCCACCATGCCGTAACGACCCAGTGGCATCGATACTTGCCGACGTCGATTCCTGCGGTAAGTGCGATGGTGTTGGCTGGCAACTGCCGACGATCCAGACCGCTGATTCGCGACATGATGATGTCCGTTGTTATGCCAAGACCAGCTGGTCCCGCTTCTGGCGGAGGATCGTTGTCGATCTCGGTCGCTACAGCCTTTGGTCCAACGTCTGCGACTCGGTTGTAGTAGGCGTGAATTGCCGACAACTCCAGCGGCTCGCCGTCTGCGTGAAGCTTCTTTGAGTAGCTATTGACGTTGGAAACCACGCAACCCGCTTCAATCTCGACCTGATTATCACGCCAGAACTGGAACGCAACCCGCGCGTCCGGGTCATCGGTCGATCGAGTCTGCCGCATCTGGATGTACTGCTGGACGAGATCCATACGATCAGGCTCGCGAAGCATCTTGCGGTATCGCTTACCTCGCCAAGACGGCTTGACCTGCGGATCGGTGAAACGATAGGCAATGCATTTGCGATTCTGCACCGTGCAGAGCATGACTCTGGGAATCCGCTCACTACTGGCTCCGAGTCCTGCAACGTCCTTTTCCAGGATCTCTTCGTTCTTCTCAATCAATGCTTCAGACGCTGCCGCCTCACGGTCTTCGATGTCGTCGATAATTGCGAGCGTTGGACGCTGATTTCTAAACTTCGTACCGCGAACAGGTCCGTCAATACCAAGGCAGTAGAGCACCTGGCCGCAACTTGCGACCTCAAACGACTCTGGCCAGTCCGCTAACTGCAAGCGTGCAATCGTTGGGAACGCGATGTGATCGGCGGCTAGCTCGATATTGGTGTTCATGCCGCCGACCGTCTGCATGCGAGCACGAGACGACCAGCCACCAACCGCTTGCATCGGCACTCCGATTTCGGGATAGTCGGCAATGAATAGCTCATTCTGCTGGAGCTGCTCCTTGATCGACTTGAGTTCTAGTTGTGCCTTGCCTTGACTCTTCCCGATCACAACAGGAAAGGTTGAGAGCCCGCGAACCATCAAGTACAGTGCCGCATGAGTTGCGATCGTCGTCTTGCCTTCGCCGCGAGGACCGGCTATTGCCTGGTCGCCTCCGTAGAGTGCGGCGTCGATTATTGAGTGAAGCATTGCTAGGCGGTCGTCGGTCCAGGCTTCGCGAAAGATTTCTGCAAAGTAGACGTTTAGCCATCGCTGCGGATCTCGCTCGGCATCGATTCGGCGTGTAATATCGAGCGGAATCGGTATTGCAAGATCACGCTCTGCGGCTCGCTTTTTTGCCATTAACTGGCGTTGCTTTAGCCGCTCGTCCCCCTTGACCGGATCTGCCGCCGATGCCGTTTTCGGATGCAAGACGAGCAAGTTCTGAAGCTGGGACAGATCGAGCGAGTTCAAGAAGTCGTAGTCGCTGCTCATTTTCTTTGACTTCCTTTTTCTGTTCGAGTTCCTCTCGCTTCACATCAAGAGCGTCAGCCAACAACAAAACCTTAGCGGCATCGATCGCAAGATCCGGATCGGCCAAAGCATTCATAAGTGCGGACTTTATTTTCGTCCTGTTGACATTCCATTTTTCCTTCAAAGCTCTCCCCACTAGTCGCACGTCGCTGACCGTTTGAAGTGCAAACAAAACTCACCCCTCCCTAACCCTCTAACGCACTAACTTTTTTGAAAAAAACGTGGCTGATATTCGGCAAGATGCCATTTTGGCATACTATAAGGACCCATCATGTAGGGGGGGATCATGTCTGCTTTGCCCTCACTTCAACCTGCCTATTCGCGTTGCTGTTGTACACCTCAGTCACTTCATCGCCTCCAGGGTTCACGAGCTCAACTGACCAGCGATAAAAACCAGGAGATAGCGTCGATGTCGTCGCCTTCGGCAGGTCGAACGACAGTTGCCATTCACCTCCACCCAAATCGCTGACCGTACCAGACACATTCCAACCGTCGCCGGTGTCTTCGCTAGACCCGCCGAATCGACAAGTTGCGGTCGATACGCTGTAACCAGTGCGAGCGTTGATGGTCCAAGTAAAAGCGTTTCCGATGCTGGCCTTGTAGTCGTCGCCTGCGAGTATCGGCGTAGCAATGTTCCCAATAGGTGATACTGGAGATGTGTATTGCACCTGACCGACAGTGATCAAATCCGTCTTCGCCTTAACGAGCAAAAGTGTCGCTTGGCTCGCATCGCCAGAACCACCGCCACCACCTGCTGGAGCCATCGATAGTGCAATCGTGTCGAACCGGAATTGCCCCGCACCATCGGACTCGATCATCGAATCTAGACGACTTAGTGCCTGCGTTGCCTCCACCGCTGTTGCAATCTCTAATACTGCGTCAGACGCAAGAGCCGATGCGGTCATTACGTCTGGCTCCATGCTATGCACTGCAGACGCAATATGGTTTGATCCTGTGACGCTGACAGTCCTTTGTGCTGAAGCAGAAATGAGCAAACGATCACCAAACGATCCATTCGTCCAACCGGCTGACGGAGATGCGTTGTAGACGCTTGCGACCTGCACGGCCAGCGGCATTTCGTAAGCGATGTACGTCGCAGATCCCGTGAGCAAATCCACCCACCAAGTTGCAATCGGTGTCGATCCAACCAACGCCAGGACGCGATACGTTCCCGCTGCAACGCCCGTATAGGTCGCCGTGTAAACGCCCTTCCTGTTCGTAGCTTCGGTTGCCGACTGCGACGATACCAGCGTATCGTCGCCAGCCGAATAAAGCTGCGCGGTTACAGTCTGCCCAGGAGCCGCAAAAAACTCAACTACTTGAGACATTGTTCGCCTCGCTCAATTTCGTTGCCAACGGAATTAGCAGTGCCGCCACTTGCAAGCTGTTTGGTGCGTGCTTGATTGCCATCTCGATGCAAGCAATCAGTTGCTGCTGCTCTTCTTGAGTGATTTCAATCGTCACTTACAGACTCCATTTCTTGGCAAGCACAGAATTCATCACACGCATTGCATTCGCATGGCGGCTTGCAACGTTTGCAACACGGATCCGCATTGCAACCTACAACCAAAACCAAACACACAAAGCACGATCTCATGACCATTCCTGCTTGAGGCTCCCAATAGTCAGTCCGTTCTCGTCAATCGTGTAATCGAACGCAGCGTCGAGGAATTGAACTCCGAGCGATCCGGGATACGAAGTCGAAATGTACGCCGCGAACGCTCCCGCGTGCTGCAAAATCTGGATCGCAGTCGATTGAGGCATCGCATCAACGACCGCTTGCATCTGCTCGGTGCTGTAGACGCTTCCACCCTCTTGCTTCAGTCCCCAGAAGTCGCGATACGTTTGCTGATAGGTCGCGACAACCAAATCATGAAAGTCGTTCGCTCTCGCGACCTTGTTGGCAGCATGTTGCACGGCATCAAAACCAGGTTGCGGCTCGTTGTAAGGAGGCATAGCTAGAGTTCCGATCGATAATTAAAGGTGTCGAGAGTTGCGTTTCCGTCTGAGACGTTGACGATTGTGGCCGTGCGAGACGAAGTAGCTTGGAACGAATCCGAGCAGGCAAAGTTCAGCCATTCTCCCGCATCAATTGTGATCGTTGTGTTTGCCGTCACATCAACCCAAGGACTGGTTGGAAACGCGGTCACTGTATTTCCGTTCAGACTTGTTGAGGTCTTCTGGTAGTGCAATGTCGGGTTTGTCCCCGTCCCCGGCTGGATCTGCACGCTGATCTGCTGATCAATCCCAGTGAACTGACGACCGACAACGATGCATTCCTCGTCCGTCGAGTTGAACGTTACTGTGCTCCAATCAATCGCCGCTGGCGTCTTGTCCAGTTGCGTTTTCCAGACCCCGCTCACGCGAATGAACGGCGTTGCTTGCTTCCACGTTCCAGCAACTCGCACAAACGGAGTAGCCTCTTTCCAAACGCTGCTAACGCGGATCCACGCTTTGGTAGATGCTGGTGTTGGTGTGCTTTGTGGTGCAAGCAGCGTCAGGAACATGCTAGATCACCTGTTGGCGAAGTTGGATCGTCGAAGTGTTGTGGAGCATGTGGACGTAGTAAATGTCGGTCGCTCCGTCCTCGTAAATCACGTCGAAGGCAGTATCGCCAACCAGCGCCGCACCTTGCGTGTAAAGCATCGTCCCCCAAGGAAACATTTCGCTTCGCGAGAAGTCAAACGCAAACCAGCGGCCAGTCGCATCCTTTTGGATGTAGAGAATCCCGTTGTGCAAGGCGTATTTTGTTCCGGTGGTAAACGTCTCGGTGTTGGGCGCGTAGGTAATCGTCGCCCAAGTGTTCCCGGCAATGTCGTACCGGTGAAGGTTGGCAGTTGCACCACCTTGGAACGAGTAGATGTACCGCCCGTTAAGGATTGCCGATTCGTTGGTCCAGTCGGTTTCCGTTGCCGAGTGAACCCAGTGGGCTGACATGCCGGTTGACGGTGCAGCTGCCCGAGCCGCCCCCGGCGTTAGCGTTGACCAAGAGTTGCCGCTGATGCTGTAGCGGTACAGTGTAACGGCATTGTTTCCCATGTAGTAGAGAAAATCGTCGTTGCCTTCGATTGCATAGGTCGAGGTCGCGTCTGGCGTGGTGGTCCACGTTGCGACGGTCAGCGTGTCGGTCGTGTTTGCCGTGATAGTCCGAATCTGACCGGCCCCGGTTCCGCCAGTGATGCGGACCTGCGAGTTAATCCATTGACTCGCCGTCCAAGTCTTGCCAGTTTGCACTAGCGTCGTCGAGGTGGCACTCGTCGCCGTGCCAGTGGCGAACTGTTTGAAAGCCCCGTCAACAATCGACGGTGTGGCAATCAGCTTGCCATCGGTTCCGATGGTCGCCGGGAGGCCCGTGTTGACCAGCGTTTGGTAGGTGTTGGTAGCGAAATCGTAAACGCGAAAACTGCCCGAGGCGAGCGTACCTGCAGACAGCAGATACCAGCGAGGGGTCAGCAATCGGTACACCGTCGAGGCCGAAAATGCCGAGGCTTGGGTCGCCACCGTAATAACGGCATTGGACCCGATTTGATTCGACACAATATCCAGCACCGAGCCATTGTTAGGACCGCTCAGAATGTAGATTTTGTAGCCGCGAAGGTCGCGGGAAAGTGTTTGGTTGGTCGTGATGGTCGAAGTCGTTCCAGCCGTTGCGGTCAGCGAGGCAGCGGCGACCGTTGACCCAGTTGACCATGCCCCAGCGGTAGCACTCGCCCCCGCACCAAACGTGCCTGCCATGACCGGAGACGCGAGTTGCACCCAACCGTCCTCGGACGGATTGTAAATGTACGCTTCGGTGTTGCTCCGAAAATACAATTGCTGCTGCCGGGAATGCCGACTCGATGCGATGCACGAACCCGCCGCCGATGCAACAGGAGCAGGGGCACACATCTCCCACCGCTTAAGGTCCAGAATCTTTCGGTTTCCGTTTGTCGTTGCCATGATTTCCTCTTAGGTGACTGAGATGTTTCGCCGGAGTGTCGCCGCGTCAGTGTTCATTACGGATGGAACAACATGGACTGCCGCCAGACCGCCGATTTGCGTTTGGCTTGTGACGGCCGTCACTGTTCCGATGTTCCACGTTCCGGCTTGTGTCGCTGTGGTCTGAAGGTTTGCTGCTGTTGCTTGCCGAGCCTCGAAAATAGGCTGACCGCTCGTGTTTGGCAGGGCGTATCCAATCGAGCGTGTCAGTTGGTTAATCGCAAATCGCATCGCCTCGATCGCTTCAATGAGTTCGCCGTAGCCAGCGATCGGTAGGGGATTCGAGTCGCTGACATCCGCGATCGTCTTCGCGTCATCCGATCCAGCAAACGTTGCCAGCCCGACGACTTGAGCTTGTGCCGTCTGCCCAGAGTAGCTGACCTCGCGGCTTGCGATATTGACGCCACTCCCGGCGGTATAACCTACGTTGTCTGGCATGCGTTACTCCTAAGTGTATTGCAAGTAAATGTCGCCGTCGGTGCCACCACTCGGAGCCGCCGTTCCCGAGGTGATCACCTTCTGGATTCCGGTCGTCTTAGCCAGCGTTACGGCAGAGTTATCGATCGTCCACGTTGCACCGCTCGCTGAAACCGTGATATCCCCTTTATGACCGTCGGTTACACCGCCGCCGCCCGTGCTGTCGGCTTGCCACGTTACAACTCCAGACCCGTTTGTCTTGAGCACTTGGCCGTTTGTGCCGTCAACCGCTGGTAACGTGTACGCTCCGATCGTCACGGTTCCTGCTGTGTTGATTCTCAGTGCTTCGGTCCACGTTCCACCTGAGTTCCACAACCCGAACGAGGTCACTCGCTGCGTACCGCCTGCCGATCCGACTGCCGTTCCAACGCGAAACTCGGACGACACCCATGAGAACCGCCCATATTCGAAACTGGTCGAAGACGTGTAGGTATTGGACACGGCGAACGTCTGGGCGTTGAGAGCGTTTCTCTGCACCAACGTTGCCGCCGCGTCGCGAAACAACCGAACGTCCGCGTTTCCTTCTGTGGGCGTGCCGGATGAGATTCCTAGGTAGCCTGTTGATAGTATGGTGAGCGCAGCATCGAACATCGCGACCAATTGGGTGCCACGATAGAACACAGGATTAACTCCGGACGCTCCGAATGTAGCCGTGTTCGCAAACCCTGCCGAAGTGCCTGGAGTGTCACTAACAACAATGCTTCCTTGCTTCGTGATCCTGACCCGGCTCGCTCCACCGACTTGCCAATCCTGCAGCGTGCTTGCTGTCGCTGACGCGGTGTCAGTCACGTTGACGAGCAACGAATTGAACGTCACACCTCCAGAGTTCCACGTCTGCGTAAACGTGGCAGGCGTCGAAGCTGTGATCGTCCCGAGTGCGTTCGTGAATAGCGAGTTGAACGTCTTAGCACCGCCAAACGTCTGCGTTCCAGTCGTCACCACCCCGCGAGCAGACGCACCAGCGTCCGGCATATTGAAGGTGTGCGTAGAGGTCGTCGAACTGATTCCGAAGTCGCTTCCGCTTGTCCCGGTCGCAAACGTCTGCGTCGTCGCCGTCAATGTGTTCAGCGTGGTGATCCCGCCACCGCCTCCGGCAGGTACTTGCCAAGACCCGTCATCACGCAGAAACTTAGTTCCGTCAGGCGTCCCTGTTGGCGATACGGTGGCAAGCGTCCCAAGCCCGAGCGTGGTTCGTGCCGTGCTGTTCGATGACTCTGTCAGCAAGCCTCGACCGAATGAAGTCGTAAACAATGCCGCGATCGCTGTCAGATCGCTATCGAGCGGTTGATAGCTCGATGCCGCCGACGCAATCGTCAAGTAGTCGGCAATGGTGCCGCTCTGCGTCGCCAGCGATCCCAGACCAAGAACGCTGCGTATCGCCGCGGCATCCGCACCAGTCAAAACCGATCGACCAGTTGCCGAGGAATCGAGGATCTGAGTAGACAGCAGAGCAGATACGCCCACTACGCCATCCTCCGCTTCAGTTCGATCATTTCGCGGTGTAGATCAAATATCGATTGTCGAAGCGACTCTCGATCCGTTTCGCAATCTTGAAGCCGAGAATTAACGACAGTAAGCTGAGCCTCAAAGTGATTCACAAGCAAACTCTTGGCTTGTTCGAATCGATGAAACAAATAGACCACCGCTGTCGTGAGTGCACCGCAGACGCCGGTTCCGATGATGTAGATGAGCGAATCCTGTGTCATGAGAAAACGCTCTCCTTCACCCAATCGATGTTTCGCGGACCTGGAACCTCCATGTCCGATCGCCCGATCATGACCGTCCATGAGTGCGACAGCATCTGGTTGATCGCGCTGGGATCGACATAGGTATAGCCACCAATGCCCCAGCGTGTACCCCAACTGTTCTTGAGCAATGCCCACCAGCCCTTCGAGCTTTGAGCACCCACTTCGGCATCAGGTAGATAGCCGCAGAAGACGACCGCATGCCCGCCGCCGCCTGGAGACCACCGACGAATACAACCTCGCGAGTCAGGCGTCATCGTCGAATTCCAGGCAATCCCGATCTGGACGATCCCAATACCAGATCCGATATACTGTCGCACCTCGTCCGCCGACCTGATCACCGAGTGCGTCTTGAGCTTGTAGTTCTTCGCGTTCTCGCTCATCGCTGGAGTGATCCAACCCCAGCCAGGATAACTAGAGGTATACGGGCCGATTGCTTCCAGGCAGATCCCTTCTTTGGCCGTCTTCGTGCCACCTGACAAAGTGCTGCCAGAGTCACCGCGAATGTTGTCGAACTGCTGCGAGCGAAGATAGGCGTACATGCGAGACAACTGGATCACGTTGCCGCCCGTCGCCGTTGCCCAACAAAACTCAGAGCACTCGGTTAGACTTTGCCCCTGACACGATCCAACCTGTAGCTGATTTTCTACCTGCAACCAGCCCTTCTGCGCCAGCGGACTCTTGCGAGGATCGACCTTTACGGGAACGTCGCCGAACGTCGCGAACAAACAATCGGTCGAAGAAGCCGCGATTCCTTCGCGGTCTTCGAGCTCGATTCGATAACCGCCAACCGGCAAATCAGGTTCCGTCAGGTCCAGCTCGCTCATCTACCCACCAGCCTCCGCAGTGCCGAACGCACTGGCTGACGCTGTTTGAAAAACTGGGTCGTTTTTGTCACAGGAAGAGCAGCGACTTTTGCCACTGGCTCAACAACCGCAGCAACCTTTGGCATGCGGCATTGACCGTTTGCACAATCACTTGAATCCATCACTGACGGATCGGAGAAAGGTGCTGACGGCATTGCCGTCGCTCCATTCTGTTGGGATGTTAGCATCAAGAGCACGATTGAGATCATCGCTAGCCGCAGAACGTACATTGTCCAGCCCTTCCTTAAGTTGTTTCCAAAGTGCTTCTTCGTCTTTGATTGCCCCGTTGCCAACGTCGGCAGCGGCACGTTGAAATTCGCGAGCGTAACCCGCTTGCGTGTCTTTGGTCATCTTCTGGACAACTTGTCGAATGTCCGAAGACGGCGTTGGTTCCGGCTCCGGCGGAAGTGGCGAATTAGCACGCCAAAGCGCGATCGCCAACGCCGCAATGATCAGCCAGGGAACCAAGCTTTTTTGAGTCTCAGTCGTCATCGTCTACATCCTCCGTCTCGTAATCGACCGGCTCATCCGAAGACGGAACCACGCTGGGTACGTCGATCTTGTTTTCGTGCCAGTACTTCCACAGCAGCAGAGCAATCTGCACCAAGAGAGCAACCAAGGCAGGATCGAGTCCGTACAGTCGAGGATCGTTGTTGAAATCGATTAACGCATCTTCGCCCTTGCTGCCGGACTTGACCCATGCCGATCGTGCCACGGCTCGCGTCAGCAGACGCATGCGGAGCCGCACATTGCCAAACCTATCCAGTCCCTCAGCACGAGATAGGCCACGCATCAGACCGATGCCTTTGCCGAACTGGACCGCAGCGATTCACCGACAACCCAAGATCCGATCAGGATCGCCAGGTCGGTGATCTGCTCTTCCGAGAGAGGCAGTCCCAGCCGGTCCTTGAGAACGACCGCGGCGATTGCGCCTACGCTGACCCAGAAGCGACGTGACTTGATTAGGTCTTGAACGAATGACGGCATGGCAACCTCCGTGAGTACACGAAAAGAGGAGCGTCCATGCTCCAGGATCCACGGCCATGCTATCGCATCAGGGTTTCGAACTCTCGTCCGAATCAACCGGACTGGCGACAACTGGCGACAACTGGCACCGCCATTTTTCTAACTGCTCGATCGTCCAGTATCTGCGGTTGTTCGACAACTCGATCATCGGAGGCGGCAGCACGCCGGCCTTCCGCCAAACTCGGATCGTTGTGTAAGACATTCCAGTGAGCCGAGCGATCTGTTTCAGGTCAATCAATCCGTTCATGCCGGCCTCCTGTTCTCAAAACACTTCCCGCTTCCAACCGCCGCCATCCTTCTTGGCTTTCTTCTGCTCGATCACGAACACAAACATCGGATACCTCTCTGCGGCGACCTTGGCCTTGACCCGCGACTTCTCATCCATCGGACCTCCGCCTTTGCAATCCACGAACTCCATCGTCCCGTCCGCCATCCAGATCGCGAAATCTGGCGTATAGCGGCAGTCCGGAGCCAGCTTGAAGGTGATCGCCTCAAACTGCCAATCGATGATCTCCGATGCCATTTTGCGAAGCAGCAGCGTTTCCGCGTACGCTGCCTCCGTCTGGTTCATCTGGCCCGGCACATGCCGTTTTCCGTACCGAGTGTTATCCCGTCTAACGAATCGCCTCATGCTCTACCTCTGTCCTGCACTGTCCACCACTGTCCCGATCCATTTCGGGACAGTGGTTTTGAGTAAAAAACCCTATAAAAATCCATATAAAACACACATACTAAATACCACTGTCCCATTGTCCTGATAGGTGTAGACCCTCCTTGGGTCAAAGAAGCTGGGAGGCTACCCCTTGGGACAGTGCGGACAGTGCGGACAGTGGGTGTTTTCATTGAGATTCCTTGCCGACACTGGTCGGGACAGCAAGGACACTGTCAGGTCGGCGGTAGATCTTGGCCTTGTTGCCTTTGGACCTAGTCGGGATCTCCTCGACCAGGTATCCAAGAGCAACCGCGGCTGCGGCCAAGTCCCCTGCCGTAATGCTGCGACAAGCTCGCAGCAAGTCTCGTGACCGAGCCGGCCCATACTTGGTCGCCTCGGTCAGCACCATCTTTGCTTTATCGAGTCCACGGTCAACCGTGTTCTCTTGGATCAGGTCACAAGCGATCCTGGCTAGCCAGTTCGAAAGCTTGATCCCCCAGTTCACGTCTTGCAGTTCAAGCTGAACAAACTCGAACGCACACGATCCTGGATCCACTTCTAGTCTAGCAGCTCGGTGGACCAGTGCAAGCTTCATGCTTCGCGCCGCCACCCTTGCCCACACCGCAGCTCGTGCGTCCGACTCGGAACGCATGCGTTCATCGATCTGGACGCCATGCTCATCCCATCGAATCTCCGCGTCTGAGCTAAATCGGATCGTCTCCGCTCGTGGGAACTGAGCACCCAGATTCCCGCCTGGTGCAAACGCAATCCAGGCCTTAACCTTCTCAACCAGTTCTTCGCTGGGAGACACTTTTTCGAAACGTCTCGACGGAGCTGGCCGATCCTGCACAGGCCAAAACGCGATCCGACCCAGCAACCCATCAGCGACCTGGTCCGAGCTCACCGCCGCGAATACCGTCGAGCCTGTCGAAAGACCCAACAAAACCAAGTGCGGCTCCCTGACTCGGTTTCGGATCCCGTCCGAATGGCCGGCACCGCCATAGACACCGTTGCTCTTTGAATAGACCTTGAGCAGATGCGTACCGATGTTCTTGATGTGCTGGTTCCCCTTCCTATCCAGCACGCTTTGCAGGATCTTTCCGAACTCGTCGCAGACCCAGATCCCGCACGGGTTGATCGAGATCGCTTTCATCAATCCATTCCCCGACTGAATATCCGGTGGCAGTTGGTGCGACCCCGTCGGATCCGCTGCGTCGAGGATCTTGGTAATCGTCGCCTCGCACGCTTCCTTTCCGCTTCCTGTTGTCGCCAAAATCAAGTTGTAGTCGTTGGTCCGCATGTCTGTTTGACTGCAGATTCGCCGGCCAAAGAGCGTCTCGCACAGCGACACCGCAACCGCCAATCCCATGACGTTGCTTTTGCGGTACGCCATCCGGCAATAGAAATCAAACACCTCACGCAGCAACCCCGACTCCGGCACCATCGCTTCGCAAAACGCCTCGTCGGTGTCGTTGTCTTCGTCGGCTTGTTCCTGCTGCTTGTTCGCCCATTGCTGGTTGATGATCTTTGAGATATCGACTTCGGGATCCTCAGCAACCCGCAGCGTCGGCTCCTTGTCTTGCCGCGGAGTCCCCGACTTCCCAGCCGACGCAACCACCTGCTCAATCTCCCGAGGCTCCAACGGATCCGGTAGGACGTGATTCCACCAATTCATCAGCTCCAGTATCTCCGCCTCCGTCAATCGCTCGCCGTCCGGCTGAACCATTGCGTACAGATGACCTGCCAACCGAAACGCCGTATTGTTCCGGCCTCCCGCACTCGGTCGGTCGGCATTCTCGACGTACTTCCTCGCACGATCCGCCAGTGCGATTGATGCAAAACGAATCCTTTGGCTTGGTGCCGCAGGCGATTCCTTGCCCCCTACCTTCAGATGCTTCTCGCACAACCAGTCCACCGCATCCTGACCGTTGCCGATCTCGCTGTACTCATCGACTCGCCGGCCTGTGACCGTAAACCAGCGGTCCCGGTCGTAGCACTCGACACCCTTGCCGTTGCTGCACTTCGCCCATTCCGGCTTCTTGGCCTGCGTCCACAGCTTGACCCCTGCACCGGACGGAGAGATCTCGGCATATGCTACGCCAGCAAATCGGTCCATGATCTCGATCGCCCAGTTTGACCAGTCGCCACCCTCATTAATGCAGTCGTCGAGGTCGATCCCGCACAGCGGATCGTTGGCCGTAAACACGATTCCGATCTTCTCAAAGTCGCAGACTTCGGAATACTCGCACCAGTTAGCCGGATCCTGCCATCGGCAGTTCGGTCGCTTCTGTCCTTCGACGATCCGCCAGGTGATCCACTGCGGTCGCGTTGTCAGTGCGTCAGGTACATCCATGATTATCTCGTTATGACGACTTCTTGAAATGAACTCTTCCCATGCCGTTACGCACTTCCAAGTCAACAACCATCGCAGATTTGCTAAATGCTCCTTTGCCTTGGTTGCCTTTTTTCTTGTCAGTGCTTGTACCGTTAATCAGAGCTGCTCTTTTTCGCTCCTTTTCCTTTCGTCGCTTTTCTTCGCGATACTCGAATCGCTCACTGTCGCGAACACGCTTCAGCTCAAAGCCTGCCTCCGGAATAACTGGCTTGCCTTTGTCAAAATCTTCGATCAATTCACGCATTTGCGGCGAGAGCTGAAACCGCTCTACACGCCGTTTCCCGTCTGGTCCGGGAAGCTCAACGTATGCAACACTCTTCCAAAACAATACTTTGGTTGCCGCGAATTGCCGCTTGCAGGCTTGTGCAAAGACGCAACATCCTGGATCTTTTTCCACCGCAGATGCCACGTCCTCTGGCTGAACAAACACGCGAAGGTCTTTGTCTGCATCGACTACTTCAATGTCTCCCCAGTGTCGTTGGATTTCGATTGATACTTTGTCGTTTCGTAACTTTGTTGTCATAAAAGCGTCCTAACAATTGATTGCATCGAAGCCCCCGTCGACGCGTTTCCTGATGGTTACTCACCGAGCGGGGACTCGATGAATCAAAGCGTTATTTCTTGACCACACCCAACCGCAAATGACACGCTAGGCATCGAGTCGACGCCAGCTTCACACCGCAATGCGGACAGCGATTGCGAGCCCGCATTTCTCTTTCTCCCTGCACTTGGCGAACCGTCTTATCCCAAACGCTCTTCCAGTACACTTCACCCTTTTCCATGAACCGCTTTGTTTTTCTACGTTTGCCCCACCATGCAGACCATAATTGGTGCAATGCATGTCCAAGGTCGTTTGAGCAATACTTGAGCGTCCATGCAATTTCCTTCTGCGCCAGTTCGTTTATTTCCAGTTCATCCGTGTCCATGTTGCTGTTGCTTCCCTTATATGGATTAGTAATCCGCCTCTGTAAGTTTCAGCAGTTTGTACATTTGGTTTGCCCACTTCTTTCTTGCCGATAGACGATTCCTCGCTTCTGGCGTTTTGCTCTTCTCCTTAACTTTCTCCTTAACTTCTGGCTTTTGGTTGTACTCTTTTATGTTTGCCTTAACTTCCGGCCTTTGGCGATACTGTCGCATCCTTGCGCGTTCGCACTCTTTACATGGACGCTTCTGTCCAACGTAAAACTCCGACTCTGGTTTCTCAACTTTGCAGCGTGAGCAAAGCCGCATGACAACGGATTGAACAAAAACATCATTACTGTCTGCACTCATGTTTACCTGTCTCCTTTTAACTTGGTAAAATCGAGCGATCGTTACTAGAACGGCAACTCCTCAACCACTTGACCTTCTTCAACTCCGACCGGGATCTCCTCGATCTCCCTCGCCACAATCTTTTGGAAGCGACCTTCCCGCAGCGTTGTCAGCGATCTCGGGATCGCAATCCAACCCCGACGAAACAAGTCGATAGCCTCATCGATTGAATCGGGACACGGCAGCGAGCAGTGATCCCGCCACCAGAGCTCGGCCTTGCTCCGTGCATACCCCGTATGCTCAACGCAAATCCATTCGCTCACGCCGAAGGGCATGTTCCCCTGGTGCTCTAGTTCGTAGGTAATCCGCAGACTGGGGATCTTCCCTTCCTTCTCGTGGATCGTTGCCGACGCGCCGGCTACGATCCACGTTTCCGGCTCGCTGGTCGAAATCAGTTCGGCCTCCGTGTCGGCTTCCTGCTGATGGTTCGGCTCTCGATGCGGGATCGTAAACCCGCACTCGCATTGACGCTCTCGCTTGGGAATGATCCCGGTACAGTT
>Ga0315901_10002636_pt1 | contig 24387 bp, 30 predicted proteins | sample LakEriMetagenome_10_FD_203761 | JGI IMG/M metagenome (GOLD analysis project Ga0315901, IMG submission 203761) | Freshwater fungal communities from buoy surface, Lake Erie, Ohio, United States - Buoy 2 MA116 | ecosystem: Environmental > Aquatic > Freshwater > Lake | place: USA: Lake Erie, Ohio... | reverse complement strand
GCCCGAGGCTGTAGTTGCCCTGGCCGTCGAACGCGGTGCTCGACAGGCCGCGGAAGTCGCGGACCCGCGGCAGGGCGACCGACACCAGCCGGTCGAGAAACTCGTACATCCGCCGACCGCGGAGCGTCACCTTGCAGCCGATCGGCAGGTTCTCACGCAACTTGAACCCCGAGACCGCCGCCTTGGAGAGCGTCGCGACGGGCTTCTGGCCGGTGATCAGCGCCATGGCGTTGATCGCTTCCTCGAGATACTTCTTCTCGCTCACAGCCACGCCCACGCCCATGTTCACCACGATCTTCTCGAGCCGTGGGATGGCGTGCGGGTTCGTGCGGTCGAGGGACTTGCCCAGTTGCGGCCGCACCGTATTCATGTAATGCGCGAGCATTCGCGGCACCCCTGCCGGGGCTGCCGTTTCCGCCGCTGCTTTCGTCTTCTTCGCCATCGAAACGATCCTTTGATTCCCGATCCGAGTTCCGGTCGTTCAGCCTGCCGCCGCGCCAGCAATTCCTAAAACTGTCAGCCCTTCGCCGCCGTCGCCCGCGGCCGTCGCAGCACGCCCTGCTCCGCTCCGCACTTCCGGCAAAACCGCACCTTGCCCCCGTCAGCCGTGACACGGGCACCAAGCCGCGTCGCCTTACCGCAGGCGCCGCAGACGAACAGCACGTTCGATCCGTCGATGGGCATCTCCTTGCTGAGCCGCCCACCCTGCGGGTTCTTCTGGCTCCGCTTCAGGTGCCGATACACACGGTTCACTCCCTCGACGACCAGCTTCGAGTCGCCGCCTGCGCCGGGCCGCACCGAGAGCACCTTGGCCCGCGTGCCCTTGGCGTTGCCGCTCCGCACTTCCACGAGATCGCCTGCCTTGATCAACATCACACCACCTCGCTCGCCAGACTGACGATCTTCATGAAGTTCCGCTCCCGCAGCTCCCGGGCCACGGCCCCGAAGATGCGTGTGCCCTTCGGGTTCTTGTCGTTGTCGATGATCACGCAGGCGTTGGTGTCGAACCGCACGTAGCTCCCGTCCTCGCGCCGCGCGGGCTTCTTGCACCGGACGATGACCGCCTTGACGACGGCCTTCTTCTTCACGTCGCTGCCGGGAATCACGCTCTTCACACTGCACACGATGATGTCCCCCAGGCTGGCGGTCCGCTTGCGGCTGCCGCCCAGCACCTTGAAGCACATCACTTCCTTGGCGCCCGTGTTGTCCGCGACGACCAGTCGCGTCTGCATCTGGATCATGTGGACTTTCCTTCCGTCGTCTCGACGCCGGCAGCGGCAGCCGCTTCAGCCCGCGCCGCCGTCTCCCGCAGCGACGTCGCCCGAGCACCGCTGCGCAGCGAGGCCACGTCGACCGCCGTGCTCTTGGCAACCACCCGCACCAATTCCCACCGCTTCAGCCGGCTGCGCGGCCGGCACTCAACGATCTCCACGAGATCGCCGAGCTGCGACTCCTCGGCCTCGTCGTGCACATGGCACACGGTCCGCCGATGGAGGATTCGGCCGTATTTAGGGTGCCGGACGACCCGTGGAATCTCCACCCGCCGCGTCTTGCTCGCGGCAGCACTCGTCACGGTCCCGGTCTCCACTCGCTTGGGCATCTCGTCGGCTCCTCGTTACTTTCCGCTCTGCGTCCGCTTGCGGAACGTCCGCCGCGAGGCCACGCCCCCCTTGCCGGGAGCCTGCACCTTCGCGCGGCCGCTGGCCCGGCGACGCTTCGCATGTTTTTCGTGCTGGGGCGAATCCTCTCCCGCCGCGCCCGGAGCAACGGCCACCAGCGACACGCCCCGCTGGGTGAGGATCGTCTGGCACCGCGCGATCGTGCGGCGATGCTTCTTCACCTCCGAAGGAGCCGCGAGCTTCTCCGTCTGCGCCTGGAGCCGGAGCCGAAACAGCGTCTCGGCCGCGTCCTTCCAGACGAGACGAATCTGCTCGTCGGCCATCTCCCTGAGTTCGTTTACCTTGGTCATGGCACTGGTTCCTTACATCGCCCGCCGCTTCACGAACCGCACGCGAATCGGCATCTTGTGCGCCAACCGCGCCATGCAGACCCGGGCCGCCTCCTCCGTCACGCCGCCGATCTCGTACAGCACCATGCCGGGCTTGATGACCGCGGCCCAATACTCCGGCTCACCCTTGCCCTTACCCATACGGGTTTCGAGCGGGATCGACGTGATCGACTTGTGGGGGAACACGCGCACGAACAGCCGCCCCTCCGCGCGGAGGTACTGCTGGGCCGCGATGCGGCCGGCCTCGATGGTCGCCGCGGGGAGCCATCCCGGCTGCTCGGCCTGGAGGCCGAAGTCGCCGAAGACGACGCGATTCCCGCGAGAGGCGTCACCTCTTATACGACCTCTTTGGCTTTTTCGGTGCTTCACCCGCTTGGGCATCAGCGCCATCGCCAGTCTCCTCGTACATGCCTTGGTTGACCCACACCTGAATCCCGATGTTGCCCTGCGCCGTGGGAGCCTCGCAGAACCCGTAATCGATTTTTGCCCGCAGCGTCGACAGCGGCATGGAGCCGGCGATCGCCTTCTCGCACCGGGACATTTCCGCTCCGCCGAGCCGCCCGGCGAGCTGGATCTTCACGCCCTTGGCACCAGCGTCCATCGTCGTGTCGAGGGCGCGCTTCAACGTACGGCGAAAGGCGGCCCGCTTCACAAGCTGGTCGGCGATGTCCTCGGCAATGAGCTGGGCCTGAATCTCCGGCCGACCGACCTCCTCAACCTTGAGATTGACCCGCCGGCCCAGCAGCTCCTGAAGCTCACCCTGCAGCCGATCGACCTCCTGACCCTTCCGTCCGATGATCACGCCCGGCCGTGCCGAGTGGAGGATGACCTTGACTTCGTCGCGCGTCCGCTCGATCTCGACCTTCGGGATCGCCGCGGCGCGGTACTTCGTCTTGAGGAACTTCCGCACCTTCACGTCTTCCATGAGGAGGTCGCGAAAATCCTTCTTGGAGGCGTACCAGCGGCTCTTCCACGGCTCGGTAATGCCGGTGCGGAAGCCCGTGGGATGAACTTTTTGGCCCATGTCTCTGCCCTTACTCCGTATCCACGGCGGCGACCGCGTCGAGCGCCACCTTGATGTGCGACATCCGCCGTTTGATCCCGAACGCCATGCCGCGAGCCCGAGGCCGAATCCGCTTGAACATCGGCCCCTCGTCCACCCGGGCATCGACGACGACCAGGTCGTCGACCCCAGTGGCCTGCTGGTGCTCGGCATTGCCGAGAGCGCTCTTGATTACCTTCTCGAGCATCCGCGCGCCCCGGTGCGGCTGAAACCGCAGAATGTCGAGTGCTTCGTCGGCGAACTTGCCGCGGACGAGGTCGGCCAGCGCCCGCACTTTGCGGGCACTGATCCGGGCGTACTTGTGGCTGGCTGTGTAGGCCATGAATCACCTTCGCTCATTCGCGGCCGCAGCCGCGCACGGGTCGCTCACTTCGCCGCCGGGGCGGCCGCTTCCTTCACCTTGCCGCCGTGACCGCGGAACGTCCGCGTCGGCGCGAACTCACCGAGTTTGTGGCCGACCATATCCTCGGTCACGAACACCTTCAGGTGCTGCTTTCCGTTGTGAACCATGAACGTCAGCCCGATAAACTCCGGCACGATCGTGCACGACCGCGACCAGGTCTTGATCGGATCGCGCTTGCCGGAGGCCAGCTGCGCTTCGACCTTTTCGAAGACCCGGGGGTCGATGTACGGACCTTTTTTCGCACTGCGTCCCATGAATCACCTCAGCTTCAACTGGCCGTAACGACGACTCTTCCGCCGGCGGATGATCGCCGTGCTCGAAGGCTTCCGCGGCTTGCGGGTGCCGCCACCCTTGGCGCTCTTGCCGGTGGGGCTCACCGGATGACGACCACCCTTCGTGCGACCTTCACCACCACCGTGCGGATGGTCGATCGGGTTCATCGCGGTGCCGCGCACGTGCGGGCGTATGCCCATCCAACGCGAACGACCAGCCTTTCCGAGCCGCACATTCATGTGGTCGGCGTTGCCGATGGCACCAATCGTCGCCCGACAGGCAGCGGGTACACGGCGAATCTCCCCCGAGGGGAGCGTGAGTTGCGCCCACTGGGCCTCGCGGGCCACAAGCACCGCCGACGACCCAGCAGAGCGACACAGTCGACCGCCGCGGCCGGCCTGAAGCTCAATGTTGTGAACCTGCATGCCCAGCGGGATGACAGCCAGCGGCAGGCAATTGCCAACCTCGGGCGGAGCCGCAGCGCCGCTCTGCACGGCGGCACCGACCTTCAGCCCATCGGGAGCGAGGATGAATCGCTTCTCGCCGTCGGCGTAATGCACAAGAGCCACGCGGCAGGTGCGATTGGGGTCATACTGGATCGAGTGCACCGTGCCCGGAACGCCGTCTTTATTTCGACGGAAGTCGATGAGCCGATAGTGCTGCTTGTGCCCACCGCCCCGATGCCGGGCCGTGATCTTGCCCTGATTGTTGCGCCCCCCCGTCTTCCGCTTGCGGAACCGGAGACCCTTGGGCACATCCGCGCCCGGCGTCAGGTCGGCAAAATCCGAAACGCTCGCACCGCGGCGTCCAGGACTGGTCGGATTGTAGACGCGAATTCCCATGGGCTACTCGATTTCGTTTTGTTTTCGATTTCAGTGCGACTGGCCTTCGGAGCGCCTCGGGCTCAGAAGAGGTTGATCTTGAAGTCGGGCTTGAGCTTGACGACGGCCTTCTTCCAGGCCTTCGCACTGGTCCGCCGCACCCGGCTCCGCCGGGCCTTGCCCACACGGTTCTGCACGGCGACCTTGTCGACCTTGACGCTGAACAACTCCTCTACAGCCCGCCGAATGTCGGCCTTGGTGGCTTCGGCAACCACCTCGAACGAATAGGCGCTGTGGCGATTGGCCCGATGCATGCCTTTCTCGGTGACGAGCGGCCGCAGAATGACCTGGTGCGGCGCGAGACCGGGCGTGAATGCGGGAGCCGGGGGAACAGGCACAGGCATGAGTTACTTCGCCTCCTTTTTGGCCGCCCGCTTGGCGACAGGGCGTTTCGCAGCAGCCTTGCCAGCGGCAGCCGGCTTCGACTTTTCCTTCGCGGCAGCCCGAAAGGCGTCGATGGCAGCCGTGGTCATCACGATCGAACCAGGCCGAAGAATCGACCAGGCGTTCAACTCGGCCACCGGGGCGACCGACAGACCGGCAATATTTCGGGCACTCTTCCAGACGTTCGCATCATGCTTTTCGGGAGCGAGCAGCACCGTCGCATCGCCCAGCCCCATTCCCGCGAGCATCTTGGCGACCGTCGCGGTCTTCGGGGCCGAGATCGACAGGGCGTCGACGAGCTTCACCTCGTCGTCGGCAATCCGCGAGGCGAGCGCCATCCGCGTGGCAGTCTGCAGCGCCTTTCGCGGCATCCGCCAGCCGAAGTCGCGCGGCCGCTTGGCGAAGATGTGACCGCCGCCGCGCCGCGTGCCACTGCGACGAGCACCGGCACGGGCGTTGCCCGTGCCCTTCTGGCGATAGAGCTTGCGAGTCGAACCCGCGACCTCGCCGCGAGTCTTCGTCTTCTGCGTGCCCTGCCGCTGATTCGCCTGGTACATGACCACGGCGTCGTGCAGCAACTGCTTGCTGACGGAGGGAGCCAGCTCGGCCGGATCGATCTCGTACGAGCCGACCTTCTTGCCCGAAATGTCGTAGACGGCGAGGTTCACTTCGCACCAGCCTTCTTCTTGGCACCGCCGCCGGTCGGACCGGCAGCCTTCTTCAACTTGTTGGTCTGCAGCACCGTGACGTAGGCGCCATTGGGCCCGGGCACGGCACCCCGGAGAAGCAGCAGATTGCCCTCCTTGTCGACCCCGACGAGCTTCACGTTTCGCATCGTGGACCGCTCGTTGCCATAACGGCCCGCCATCCGCTTGCCCTTGAACACACGGGCCGGGGACGTGTTCATGCTCGTGCCGCCCTGATGGCGGTGCACCTTCTTGACGCCGTGACTGGCCCGCTGGCCTTTGAAGCCATGCCGCTTCATTACGCCCGCAGTACCCCGCCCCTTGGTGAGGCCGGTGACGTCGACGAACTCGACGCCCTCAAACACGTCCACAGTGAGCACCTGCCCGACCGCCACGCCCTCGTAGACCCCGCGGAACTCACGAACGAACCGCTTCGGCTCACAGTCGGCCTTGGCGACAACCTCGACCCCGGCCGCCGCAATTCGCTTCGAACGGCGACTGTCGAGTTTCGCCACCTGGCCGCGAACCGCACGGCTTGCCAGCCGCCGGGGCCTGTCGAGGAACCCGATCTGAATGGCAGCGTAGCCGTCGCGCTCGGGCGACCGGACCATCGTCACGGGACACGGACCGGCTTCGATGACAGTGACAGGCACCACGGCACCATTCGCATCGAAGATCTGGGTCATGCCGACCTTGCGACCCAGCAGGCCCTTGCGGCCGACACGCTCGGCCACAACCTTGCGGCCGACCTTCGCCAAACTCTTCTTCGTTGCAGCCATGATGTTCATCGCCGTCGAGACGAGCACTCCTGCAGGCGGCGGCCTTGCGGCTTTCGCCCGGTGGCAAGTCTCTCGATCACGCTCGAAGCCGTCGGCTACGGGAGCGTTCGGAGCAATCCCCGAACCTTACCCGCAACGCCTTCCAAGCATGCCGTGTCGTGCGCTCCTGTTGGTTCTATGACTGGATCAAAGGATGGAATGAATTAGCGAGACGAGGCCTTGATCTTGATGTCGACGCCGGCCGGAAGGCTCAACTTGTTGAGCGCCTCGATCGTCTTGGCCGTGGCCTGCACGATGTCGATCACGCGCTTGTGCGTCCGAATCTCGTACTGCTGGCGGGCCTTTTTGTCGATGTGCGGACTGGAGAGGACGGTGTATCGCTCGACCCGCGTGGGCAGCGGAATCGGGCCGTGGACCTCGGAGTTGGTCCGCTTGGCGGTATCCACGATCTCGGCAGCGCTCTGATCGAGCACGACGTGGTCGTAGGCCTCCATGCGGATGCGGATGATCTCTTGTGTCGGACCGGCCACGGGGCAACTCCAGTCAATCCTGCGGACAACAACCTATGCGAACACCGAACCTCGGGACCCGGAGACAGGGACCTCTCCGCCGACAGTCGGCCGGCAGGGCCGGAAGGCCCGCGGCACTCGAAAAGCCCCCGGGGAGGGGCTCTTCGCGACGCCCTCCCACGGCCGGGGGGCCGGAAGCGTCACGACGGTCGAGTCACGGAATCTAAGGTGGCCTGCCGAGCCTGTCAACGCCCTGCAATTTTCGCGGCTTCTCCCATGATTTCGGTCGCGACGCGACTCACACGAAGGCCTCGGCCGTCTCGGCTGAAGCCGGACCGTACTTCAGTGGTGCCATCGTGAAGCTCGCCCTACCCTGACTCACGCTCCGCACGGCCGCGGAATAGCCAAACATGCTGGCCAGCGGAGCCTCCGCAGTGAGCACGTTGACTCCGCCGCGGAGTTCCGTGTTGGTGATGATCGCCCGCCGCTGCTGGAGATCGTTGATCACGTCGCCAAGGTGCTCCTCCGGCACGCTCACCTCGACCCGCATAACCGGCTCCAGCAGCACCGTTCCGGCCGCCTCCAGCAGCCGATCGACGGCCTCCGCCGCCGCCATCCGCACCGCCACGTCGCTGGGCGGCGGCTCGGGAATCGGGCTCTCCAAAACCACGATCCGCGTCGCCCACAGCGGGCAGCCCTTGAGGCCGCCCCGTTCGGCGCTCTCGCGGACCGACTGCGTCATGAGGGCGGCCAGACTGGCCAGCGCGTCCCCCTCGGGGAACCAGCCCTGCTCCACCGTCACGCCCCCCTGCTCCGCCACCGGCTCCGCCCGCAGTGTGACCGTGGCGGCGAGCGTCTGCCCGGCCACCTGGCGATTGATGCTCCCGGCGACCTCGACCGGCCGGCCGATCGTCTCCTTGTACGAAACCCGTGGCTTGTGCACGCGGCACTTGAGGTTGAAGTCACGCTCCAGGCGGTGGCGGATGACCTCCAGGTGCAGCTCTCCCATTCCCGAGATCAGCGTCTGGCCCGTCTCCTCGCTCTCCAGGGCGCGAAAGGTCGGATCCTGCCGCTTCATCATCTCCAGCGTCTCGGCGAGTTTCTTGCGGTCGAGGCTCGTTTCCGGCTCGATCGCCATCGAAATCACCGTCTCGGGGAACTGGATTGTTTCCAGGAGGATCGGCGCGGCGGCGTCGCAGAGCGTGTCGCCGGTGACGGCCGCCCGCGGGCCGATCACGCCCACGATGTCGCCGGCAAAGGCCTCCGGAATCTGTTCGCGGCGGTCGGCCTGCACGTGCCACAGTTGGGCGATGTTTTCCTTCTTCTGCTGGGCCGGATTCCAGGCCCGGCTCCCCGCCTTGAGCGTGCCGGAATAGACGCGGACGAAGTACAGATCGCCGTGTTTTTCCGCGATGATCTTGAACACCAGACCGCAAAACGGCTCCTTGGGGTCGGCCTTGCGCACGATCGTCGCGGGCACTTTCTTGGCCGGATCGAGGCCCTCGACCGGCGGCACGTCGGCGGGGCTCGGCAGATACCAGGCGACGGCGTCGAGCACCGGCTGGACGCCGATGCAGTCGAGGGCCGAGCCGGCCAGCACGGGCACCACCCGCCGCTCGATCGTCGCCTGCCGGATCGCCTTCCGCATCAGCTCCGGCGGGATCGGGGCCTCCTGCATGGCCAATTCCGCGATCTCGTCGGAGAAGTCAAAGAGCGTGGAGACGAGCTGCTCGCGGTACAGCGCCGCCTCGTCGGCCAGGTCGTCCGGGATCGGGGCGACGGTCACCCGCGTCAGCGCCTCGCCGCCGGCGAGGGCCTCGTCCTTGGGCGGAAACGTGAGCAACTTCATCTCCACCAGGTCGACGAGGCCCCGGAACGGATCCTTCACATGCGGCGGCCCGAGCCCCTGCGGCAGGTGGAGCACCAGCGGCTTGGCCCCCAGGCGGTCCGCGATCTGCTTGACCGTGCCGTGGAAGTCGGCCCCCTCGCGGTCGAGCTTGTTGACCAGGGCGATCCGCGGCACGCCGTATTTGTCGGCCTGCCGCCACACGGTCTCGCTCTGGGCCTCGACCCCCTCGCGGGCCGAAAACACGACCACCGCGCCGTCGAGCACCCGGAGGCTGCGTTCCACCTCGGCGGTGAAGTCCACGTGCCCGGGCGTGTCGATGAGGTTCACCGTCACGTCCCGCCAGCGGAACGAAACGGCCGCCGAGTAGATCGTGATCCCCCGCTCCTGCTCCTCCGGGTCGAAGTCGGTGATCGTGGTGCCGCGATCGACCTCGCCGAGCCGGTGGCTGGTCTTCGTGAAAAACAGCATCCGCTCGGTGAGCGTGGTCTTGCCGGCATCGATGTGGGCGACGATGCCGATGTTGCGAATCGTGTCGAGCTGGCGGCTCATGGGGCGTCCCCGAGGGTGTGGAGACCGGAGATCATTCCTGCGGCGCGGCTGGTTGTCCACCCGACGAATTCAGCCGGCGAACACCTCGAGCCGGCCGCCCCCGCGGCCCACAGCCGCGGCCCGGGCCGAGAGTTCGGCGAGGGCCTGGGCCCCGGTCGCACCGAGGTCGAGGGTCCAGTCGTTCACGTAGAGATCGACGTGCTGCATGAGCACGTGGTCGTCGAACTCCTGCGCATGCTGCCGCATCGTCGGCAGCGGGGCCGCGCGATCGCGCCATGCGAGCCGGAGCGAATCGTGGATCACCCCCTGCACCGCCGCGATCGTCGCGGGGGGCAGCCGGCGGCGGGCCAGGATGCCGCCAAGCGGCAGCGGCGCGCCGGTCTCCGTCTCCCACCGCGTGCCGAGGTCCTCGACGAGCGCCAGGCCCTGCGTCTGCCAGGTGAACCGCCCCTCGTGGATGCAGACGCCGAAGTCGGCCGTGCGGGCCTGGAGCCGCGGCATGATCGCGGAAAAGACGACGTGCTCGACGCGGGAGCTCCGCGGATAAAACAGGTCGAAGAGGAGCGCGGCCGTCGTGTGCCGGCCCGGGCAGAGCGTGCGCTGGCCGGGGTGCGTCGGCCGCGTGCCCGGCTCCGCCGCGAGCAGAAGCGGGCCGACGCCGAAGCCGAGGGCCGACCCGGTCGGCAATACGACGACGTCGGCGGCCGCCAGCAGGGCGGCATGGAAGCTCGCCTTGCAGACGTCAAAGTCGCCGGCCAGCAGCCGCTCGTTGAGCGTCTCGACGTCGAGCAGCTCGACCTGAAAGTCGAGCCCCCGCCAATCGACGGCCCGCGTCAGCAGGCCGTGGAAGGCGAACGTGTCGTTCGGGCAGGTGGAGATGCCGAGCCGGATGGGCTGCGTCACGGCCGGCCTCCGAGGAGCGTCGCGGCCAGTTCGGCGGCCGCGCGGCAGGCGGCTTCGATCTGCCACCGCGAGGTGTCACGATCGCCCGCCGTATTGGAAATGCCGCGGACGACGTCGAGCGGCACGCCGGCCAGCCGGCAGGCGGCGGCGACCGCGAAACCCTCCATGTCTTCGGCGGCGGCCTCGGGATGGAGCCTGAGGCGCGACCGCACATCGTCCGCCCCAGCGGCGGCCGCGCAGGCGGAAAGCAGGAGGCCGGCCCGGGCCGAAGCCGCCACCGCGGGCAGCCGGCCGCTGGTGCAGTCCAGCACATCGCCGATCTCCGCGGCCGCACCGTCCGCATCGCCCGGCCACTGCATCCATCCCATCGCGGCCGCCGGCACGAACGCCGCGCCGCACCCCGCCCCGATGCCGTGGCAGGCCACCCGCTCGAAGGCGTAGGCCCGGCCGACCTCCAGGCGGTCGGCATAGCGGCCGGCGATGCCGACGAGCAGGGCCCGCTCCGGGCGGTGTCCGGCGAGGAGCCCGGCGGTGCGGGCGGCGGCGACCACGGGACCGAAGCCGGCCAGTTCAATCCGGATCGCGGCGCCGCAGGCGGCCGTCAGCACCGGCGCGACGAAACCGCGCTCCATCTCCGTGGGCACGAGAACGAGTGGCAGCTGCATGCCGGGCACCGACGAGCACTTCGGCCGCCGCGACGCGGACGGCTCCCCGGACATCATAGGCTCTGTGCAGGGAGCGGCGGGCACCGGCCGCCGGTGAACGAAGGCCTACATCCGCTCGGGAACCTGGATGCCGAGCAGTTCGAGACCTTTGCGGAGCACCCGCCCCGTGAGATCGCACAAGGCCAGCCGCACGGTGCGTTCCGCCCCCTCGGCCTTGAGCACGGGCAACGCGTCGTAGAACGTCGAGTAGGCCCCCGCGACGTCGAACAGATACGTCGTGAGCACGTTGGGGCGGTAGTCGGCCTCGACATCCTCGAGCGCCTCGCCGAAGCGGAGCAGCTCCAGGGCCAGAGCCCGCTCGCGGGGGTCCGACAAGAGCGCGCCGTCAGCAGCCGTTTGCCGCAGCCCGGCGCTGGCGGCCGTCCGCAGCGCGGCCCGATCGACGCCCCCTTTGGCGAAGATGCCTTCGACACGGGCCACGGCATACTGCATGTAGGCGGCCGTGTTGCCCTTGAGCTCGAGCATCTTGTCGAAGCTGAACACGTAGTCGGTGGTCCGGTTTTGGCACAGGTCGGCGTACTTGACGGCGCCGATCCCCACCGTCTCCGCGATCCGCTGCCGCTCCGCGGCCGGCATCCCGGTGCCACGTTCGGCGTCGGCCGCCGTGACCACGCCGTACGCCCGCTCCACGCCCTCGTCGAGCAGGGCCTCCAGGCCCACGGTGTCGCCGGCACGGGTCTTGAACGGCCGGCCGTCCTCGCCGAGCACGGTGCCGAAGCCGACGTGGACGAGCTGCACGCCGCCGATCCCGTCCAGCCCCCAGCGGCGGGCCGTGGCGAACACCTGCTCGAAGTGCCCGCTCTGGCGGTGGTCCACCACGTACAGGATCCGATCGGGCCGCCACTGCTCGAGCCGCCAGCGGATCGTGGCCAGGTCGGTGGTGGCGTAGAGGAACGCGCCGTCGGCCTTGCGGATCAACAGCGGCGGGGCATCGTCGCCGCCCAGAAACACGCCGATCGCGCCGCGGCTCTCCTGGGCGATCCCCCGGGCCACGAGATCGTCGACCGTCGCCGCCAGCATGGGCTGGAAGAAACTCTCGCCGAGCCAATGATCGAACGTCACGTGCAGCCGCCCGTAGATGCGGTCAATCTCGCCGCGGCAGACCGGCATGAACCGCTCCCACAGCCCGCGGTTCTCGGGATCACCTTCGTGGAGCTTCGCCGTCTCGGCGAGCACCGCGCGGCCGGCGTCCGGGAACCGGGCGGCCAGCGTTGCCGCCTCGGGATCGGCGGCCAGTTCCTCGGGCTTGGCGTCGGCCACCTTGCGGACGAGCCGGTAGAGCCGGCCGAGCTCGGCGGTGGGATCGGCCGCGAAGGCCGCGTCGTCGCGGCAGTGCTTCCAGCCCCAGAGGATCATGCCGAATTGCGTGCCCCAGTCGCCGAGGTGGTTGTCGGTGATGACGCGGTGGCCGCGGAACCGCAGGATCCGCGCCAGGGCATCGCCGATCACCGTCGAGCGGATGTGGCCGACGTGCATCGGCTTGGCGACGTTGGGCGAGCTGAAGTCGACGACGATCGTCTCGGGAGCGGCGACGGGGGCGACGCCCAGCCGGTCGTCGGCGCCGGCCGCCGCCACGGCCGCGGCCAACGCCTCGTCGCGGACGCGGACGTTGATGAAGCCCGGGCCCACGGGATCGCCCGGCGGCGCGAACAGGTCGGCATAGGCCGGCGCTTCCGCCAGACGGGTGGCGATCGCGGCGGCCACCTCGCGCGGCTTCCGCCCGGCCCGCTTCGCGAGGCCCATCGCCATCGTGCCGGAGTAGTCGCCGAACTTGGCGTCGGCCGTCTCCCGCACCTGCTCGAGCAGGCCCGGCATCTCGGCCGGGTCGATCGCGACCACGCCGTCGGCCGTGAGCCGCTCGAGCGCCACGCGGAAGGCGTGCCGCAGCGCGGCACGAGGACTCACGCGGCCCAGCCCCACGGCGCCGCTCATCGGGCCGCCCCGGCCGGGAGCGGCACCGCCTTCGCGCCGCTCCACAGCTGCTCGATGTCCCAATACTCGCGGGCCTCGGCGTCGAAGAGGTGCACCATCACGTCGCCGTAATCGAGCACGATCCAGCGGCCCTCCTCGTAGCCTTCGCTGCCGCGTTTGCGGTCGTGGAGCTCCGCCTTGACCACCTTCTCGATCTCGTCGGCGATGGCGTGCAACTGCCGGCGGCTGGAGCCCGTGGCCACCACGAAATAGTCGAACACCTCGGTGAGCCCGCGGAGGTCGAGCACCCGCACGTCGCTGGCCCGGGTCTCGTCGGCGACGCGGGCCGCCGTCAGCGCCAGCCGCCGCGTGGCATCGTCGCGGTCGGACCGCTTGTCGGAAGTCTGGCGGGAGGTGGTCACTGCTGGCCGGGGTTCCTGGTTAGGGTGGGGGAGTTTGCGACGATTCTAACCCAAGTTGCGCACCGGGCGACCGCCGGCCCCATGGGCATGGATTTGGCACCCCGCCATCCATGCCGCACGATGACACGCGATTCCCCAGTGCAAACCCGCGGTGCATGGTGAGCGGGGAGGCGCGTGACCCGGAGTCCCCCGGCTTCCGCCGGGGGCTTTTTGTGGGCGCGGCGCGCTGAACCGAGAAGCCCCGGGTGGAAACCCGGGGGACTCCGGGCATGAAAACCACCCCGCCACCCAGGCCGACACGGGTGGAGCACGCCCGCACGGCGTGCCGCATGGCTCCGCGGCAATCGCGCGGGCGTAGCGGCCAGCACATGCCGGACATCAGCGACTACTTCAGGCTCGCGCGGCGGCCAGCGCGATGCCGGCGAGGACGAGGTCGGGCAGTTCGACCGCGCCCGGCAGGCAGTCGCGGACGATGCCGGCCGAACCGCCGGTGAGGAACACCTGGGCCGCGCCGGCGAACGGCCGCTGCGCCTCCGCCATCAGCCGTTCGACGGCGCCGCGAATGCCCCAGCCGATGCCCGCGGCGATCGCGGCCTGAGTGGATCGGCCCGGCAGCGGCGGGGGGGGAGCATGGTCGAGGGCCGCCACCTCCGGGAGCCGGCTCGTGCCCTCCGCCAGGCTACGGGCCATGAGCGCCGGGCCGGGGAGGATCGCCCCGCCGAGAAAGTCGCCGGCGGCCGAGACGAGGTTCACGGTCGTCGCCGTGCCGCAGTCGACCACGATCGCCGGCCGCGCCGGATCCTTCACGACCGCCGCCGCCGCCGCCGCCGCGACCCGGTCGATGCCCACCCGATGCGGCTCATCGACGAGCACCGTCAGCGGCAGGTCCGCGTGGCCGATCCGCCGCTGGCGCACGGCGCGGTGCCGCGTCGCGGAGACCTCGGCCACCGCCGCCTCCAGCCGCACGGCGGCGGCTTCGTGGACGCTGGCGACCAGGAGCACCGCCGGCCCGGGAGCGACGCCCGCCAGCCAGGCCTCCAGGTTCGTCGGCCGGAAGTCGCGACTCATGAGGTCCTGACGGCGGGCGATCCGCGGCAGCCGCCGACCGTCGGCGCCGTCCCCGTGGTCCTCGACCACGGCCAGCTTGATCCGCGTGTTGCCCACGTCGGCGAGCAGCACGGTGTCGCCGCGGCGGATCGACGGGCCGCTGGAGGCGTTCATGCGGCGCTGCTCCGGCGGTCGAGTTCCGCCACGACCGCCCGCAGCAGGGCGTCGAGCCCCGCGCCGGTCACCGCGCTCACCCCGAGCACCTCGCGGCCGATCGCGGCGGCGAGGGCGGCGCGGATGGCATCGGCCCCGGGCAGTTCGGACTTACTCACGATCACGATCTCCGGCCGCTCGGCCAGCGGCGCGTCGTAGCGCACAAGCTCGTCGCGGATGGCCCGATAGTTGGCCAGCGGCTCGGTGCCGTCGGCTGGAAAGGGCTCGACCACGTGCACGAGGATGCCCGCCCGCTCGACGTGCCGCAGGAACTCGTGCCCGAGCCCCACGCCCGCATGGGCGCCCTCGATCAGCCCCGGCAGGTCGGCGAGGACGAAGCTCCGGTCCCGGGACACGGCCACGATTCCCAGGATCGGCACCTTCGTCGTGAAGGCGTAATCGGCGATCTCGGGACGGGCCCGGGAGAGCCGGGAGAGGAGCGTGCTCTTGCCGGCATTCGGCTTGCCGACGAGGCCGACGTCGGCGATCACCTTGAGCTCGAGGAGCAGCCGCCGCACCTCCCCCTGCTCGCCGGACGTGGTCTGCCGCGGCGCGCGGTTGGTGGACGACTTGAAGTGCATGTTGCCCCAGCCGCCGGCGCCCCCCTTGGCGGCGACGATCGATTCGCCCGCCGCGGCCAGGTCCTTGAGCACGAGCCCCGACGCCTCGTCGATGACGATCGTGCCCGGCGGCACGAGGAGCGTGAGGTCCTGCGCGTTGCGGCCCTGGCAGTTCGCCGGGCCGCCGGACGCGCCGTGCTCGGCCCGCCACTGGCGACGATGGGCGAGGGCGGCCAGCGAATCGACGCCGGCCCGGGCCTCGAGGATCACGCTGCCGCCATGGCCCCCGTCACCGCCGTCGGGCCCCCCCTTCGGCACGTATTTCTCGCGCCGGAAGCTGCACATGCCGCGGCCGCCATTGCCGGCTGCCACCTCGATCTGAACGCGATCCACAAACACGCCGGCACCTCGCGGGCTGGGCCCGCACCGGCATCAGGCCGACGGGCCGGAGACGACGTTCACCCGCCGTCCCTCGCGGTCGAACATCACCACGCCTTCGGACAACGCGAAGAGGGTGTAGTCGGTCCCCATGCCGACGTTCGCGCCGGCATGAAACTTCGTGCCCACCTGCCGGACGAGGATGTTGCCGGCCAGCACCTGCTCGCCGGCGAACTTCTTCACGCCGCGCCGCTGGGCGTTCGAATCACGGCCGTTGCGGCTGGAACCCTGACCTTTTTTATGAGCCATTTTGAATCACTCCGCGGCGGAATCGCGAGGCAACGGTCGCATGCCTGCGGCCGAAAATCAAGGACCGGAACTGTCTTGGTCGTACCGGAAAACCCACTCGTGGTCAATTCCCTCGTGGACCGCCGCCGCGGCCGCATACAACTGCGGCCCCCGGGGCCCGAACAGGGCCGCAAGCATGGGGCCGCGCTGCTCCGCCGCGGGGTGCGATTCGAGGAGCCGCTGGAGGGCCACGAAGGTCGCCGCCGCGTCCCCCTGCCCCACGTCTCCCCGGCGGGCCTCGAGGTCCTCGAGCACGGCCACGGCGCGGGCCGCGGCCAGATCCTTCGCCAACTGTTCCACCCGGCGGCCCGCCGGGCCAAAGACCGCTGCCGCCGCCCGCCGACGGGCATCAGGCGTGGCCGCCGACTCGAGCGCCCGCACGACCTGGGCGAGCGACTCCAGCGGCTGCGCCGCCACCTTTTCCGGCGCGATCCCGATCCGCTGCAGCGCCCCCCGCCGGGCCGCGTCGCGATCGGCGTCCACCGGTCCGGCCAAAGCCCGCGTCAGGTCCTCGATCGCCGGAATGCCGAGGTCGCCGAACACGTCCCGCACGGCCGCCGCTCGGGCTGCCGGTTCGGGCAGGGCGGCGAGTTTCCGCAGGGCGGTTTCCAGCGGCAGGAGGCTGGCCATGCCGCTGCCCCCCACGTCGGGCTCGAGCAGATCGGACCACTTCAGCCCCAGCGACTCGAGGCCGGGGCCCGGCCGTGCCTTGGTCAATTCGGGCCTGCTGACGGCCTCCAGCAGCCGCCCGCCCAAGGTCATGCGCTCGAACAGGCCCCGATGACCGACGCTGAACTCCACCTCGCTGGGGTCGCGATCGTCACCTTGACGCCAGAAGTCGAGCCGCAGCGATTCGAGGGCATGCTCGACGTGAATCCCGGGCGGGTCCTTCGGGCCGATCGTGGAGCCGGGGATCTGCCGCCAGCGCATGGCATTGGTGAGCCCGCGGACGTAGATCGAAAAGTAGTCGATCCGCGGATCGACACCTTCCCAGACCGCGACGCCCCACCGCTCCGCGCCCGGCGGAATATCGGTCTCCGACATCGACGCGCTGTCGAAAAGTTTTCCCGGGGGCTGCTCCCGCGCCCGGATCGCTTGCACCGCGGCGGGAACGATGCGGTCGAGGTAGGCACGATAGGCCGTTGCCCCCTCGGCTTCCTCCAGTGGTTCGAGGCTCTCGAGGACGAAGTGCGGCAGAAATCGCACCGGCGTCTCGAACTGCTCCGTGCCCCGCTTCGTCGGGTCGGCGGCATCGACCACCATGCGACGCCCGCCGGTGTTCTTCACCCGATACAGCAGATACCAGACCCGCTTGCGGAGCATTCTGCCGTCGGCCGCCGGAACATCGACGTCGATCATTCGCGGCAACTTGAAGGCGAACTCCAGGCACCACACGCCGCCAACGAACTCGCGGCCCTTCGCCCGTTCGACGAACGTCGTGTTCGCGGCCGCGCGTTTGGGAGTCCATTGGCGATCGGCACGGCCGGCGGTGATTTCGAGCAGGTCGCCCCGCTGCCGGGCGTCGTCCGCCGAGCGATCGGGCGGGATGACCGTCAGGGTGCCCGGCGCGAGCGTGCGGAATCCCGCGGGTGGAGCCGCGGCAGCGGCCGTGGCGAAAGCGGCCGCGGCCGCCGCCACCACGGTCGATCGCAGCCGCCAACGTCCCCTGACCAGGAATCCCATGGAGTTTCTCCGTCGAGATACTACAAAATCGCCTTTTTTTGCGAAGAAAATCGGCTCAACTTCGCCAAACGATTCAACTTTCCTTGCTTGCCTATCTTTCCCAGGCAACAATTTCGGCTGTTCTCGATCTTTGGCCGGGAATTGGTCTACGCCTGCGGCAGCGGCCGAAAGACACTCCTGGCCGATCCAAGCCGCACGGTATTCCGGGCCCGACGGGCTTCCAAGAACGGTCGCTTCAACATGCTGCAGCGTAACCCCCTTCAGCCGCCCCGTCCCTTCGTGCCGCCAGCAGCCGCCGCCGAAGCACGCCCTCCCAGGGCGTGCGGATTCTTGTCGGCCGAGGATTTCGACGCCACGGGCGTGCTCCCCGGCGTCGATCCCTGTGAGTCGCGGTATTGGTGGATGCCGGAACTCTACGGTCCGGAATCCGCCGCGGGCACCGAGACGGCGGGCCGCGATCAGGCGACGCGACGCTCGGCATCCCGCGTTACGGCAGCCGCCTGATCGACCTCCCCGGCCAGGGCGGCGTAATCCTGGGCGCCGTGTGACTCGGGGGCATAGTCGAAGATCGATTGCCCGAAGCTCGGCGCCTCGGCGAGGCGGATGTTGCGGCGAATCCGGGTCTCGAACAAACGGCCCGTCGCCCACGACGCGTGCGCGGCATCGCCCCCCGCGAAGAAGCCGGCCACGTCACGGCCGATCTCGTTGGCCAGCCGGGTGCCCGCTTCATACATGCAGAGCACGACGCCGAGCAGCCGGAGCCGGGGATTGACCCGCTCGGACACCAGTTCGATCGTCTCCAACAGCTTGCTCAATCCATGCAGCGCGAGGAAGTGCGGCTGCAATGGCAGGAGCACTTCGTCGACGGCGGCCATCGCGTTCAGCGAGAGCAGGCCCAGTGACGGCGGGCAGTCGATGACGAGGTAGTCGAAGTTCTCCGCGGCCGTAGCGCCGCCCACGCAGCGGGGATCGGCTGCGATCCGCTGCCGCAGAATCGACTCCCGCCCTGGCGTGCCCGCCAGGGCCATCTCGACGGCCGACAAGTCGATGTGCGATGGCACGACGCACAGGCCGTCACCGGCCGCGACGCCCGCGGCCGCGAGCGGCTGCCCGCCGACGAGCACGTCGAAGGCCGAGAGCGGCTGGCTGCCGGGCATGACGCCGAGGTGCAGCGTGGCGTGGGCCTGCGGATCGAGATCGACGAGACACACGCGGCGGCCCTGCCGTGCCAGGGCCACGGCGAGGTTCACCGACGTCGTCGTCTTCCCGACTCCGCCTTTTTGATTGGCGACGGCGATCGATCGCATGGCAGCCTGTCCTCGCGGCGCGGGGCACCGGACGGGCACGTCCGTCCGCCGGCGGCCCGATCCAGGGAGCGGGGAGGATAGGCCGCCCCCGGCCGCGCCAAAAGCCCGGTTTCACCGCCGCACTTCGGCCGCGGCGCTGCTTTCGGGCCGGGGGCAGGTCGCCTCGACCCAGGTGCGGAGGCCGCGCTCGAGCCGGCCGAGGCCGACGCGGCCGGGCCGGCCCACGACGCACAAAGCGGCCGCGTCCGGCCCGAACCCGATCGCGAGCGTCACGTCGGGCCGGGCGCCGGGCGCCGCCGAGAAGACCAGGGCCGCGGTCCACGCCCCCGACGGCAGCCGCCGGGAAGCGGGCGGCCCCCAGGCGAAGTTCGCGTCTTCCACGAGCCCGCGGCGCAGATGCACGAGCCCCGGCGCCCGGGAAACGTCGCACCGTCCGGTGGCGACGAGGCGCCCGGCCGCGGCACCGTCCGCGAGGTGCCAGAGTTCCACGTGCGGGGCGGTGGTGATCGCCCGGGCCACATCGCTGCCGTAGAAAGCCAAGCAGTCGTCCGTCTGTCGCCATTGAAAGACCAGGGCGAATGCCGCCAGGGCGATTCCCAGGCCCAGGAGGCAGACGACGATGCGGCTCCCGGAAGAGCGGCCGGACGGAGGCAGAGGGGGGTGCGAGACGGACGGCGGCATCGCGATGTTCCCGACAGCTGCGCGGCCCGCCGCGCTGGGCATGGAATGTATACTCTTCCCCCGACCGCCCCGCAGGAGTGCCCGCATGCCCAACACATTCGACCCCTATCGCGAAGCCCTCGTCGTCGAGAGCCACACGGTCTGGCCGGCCGAATACGAAGACTGGTCGGCCGCCGACAAGGCCCGGGCCGAAGCGCTGCTCCACGCAGCCCCGCAGGAGGCGGCGGAACTCGACTACGTCCGCCAGCACACGGGCTTCGCCCGGGTGATCACGGTGACGGCGGCCGACCTGGACCGCGTGAGCGGCCGGTGACCGTGGCCACCATCCGCGTTCATCTGCCGACATCCGCCCCATCCGCGATCGACCGGTCTTACGACATCACGGTGGGCCGCGGGCTGCTCCCGACCGTCGGTGCGGCCGTCCAGGCTGCCGGTGGCCGGCGGGCCGTCGTCATCGCCGACGCGGCGATCGCCGCCACGCACGCCGCCGCGGTTGAAACCGGGCTGCAAGCCGCCGGCATCGAGGCCATGCCCCTGATCGTGAGGCCCGGGGAAGGTTCGAAGTCGATCACCGAGGCGGGCCGTCTGTGGGATGCCCTGGCCGAGCGGGCCGTGGACCGCCGCACGCACGTCGTCGCCGTGGGGGGGGGGGTGATCGGCGATCTGGCCGGATTCGTGGCCGCGACATTCGGCCGCGGCCTCGCCTTCTGGCAGGTGCCGACCACCGTGGTCGCCCAGGTGGACAGCGCCATCGGCGGCAAGACCGGCATCAACCTCTCGGCCGGGAAAAACCTGGTCGGGGCGTTCTGGCAGCCACACGGCGTCATCGCCGACATCGACACGCTCGCCACGCTGCCCGCCCGGGAGTTCGTCAGCGGCTTCGCCGAGGTGGTGAAATACGGCATGATCCTCGACGCGGCGTTTTTCCATTGGCTGGAGGACAACGTCGGGCCGCTCCTGGCCCGGGATCCGGCCGCCCTGGCCCATGCCGTGGAGCGTTCCGCGGCCCTGAAAGCCGCCGTCGTCGAGCAAGACGAGCGGGAACTGACCGGCCTGCGGGCCGTGCTGAATTACGGCCACACCTTCGCCCATGCCTATGAGACTGCGGCGGGCTATGGCACGCTCCTGCACGGCGAGGCGGTGGCCATCGGGATGGCTCGGGCGGCGCGGCTGGCCCGGGATCTGGGGCGGGTTTCCGACGATCTCATCGCCCGACAGGACCGGCTCCTTCTCGGGCTCGGGCTGCCGGTCGATCCCCCCCACGGGGCGAACCTGCCGGTGGCGGCCCTGCTGGAGGTCATGGCCCGCGACAAGAAGGCCGTTGGCGGCGAACTGCGGTTCGTGCTTCCGGCCCGGATCGGGCACGTCGAGCTGGTCGAAGGCGTCTCCACCTCCCTCGTTCGTCGCGCCCTGGTCGGATAGCACCAGCACTGGAGCGATTCGCTCCACCCCCGGTCGCTGGCGACCGCACCACCTGGGGCGATTCGCTCCAGCGCTCCCCCGCCCCCCGGCATCCGGGATGACTGCCGCGACTCCCGTCATCCGCTCCAAACACGGGTTTTTCCAGCCTTTTCGCAAGACTGCAGATTTTTCGGAGTCTCCGCTGCGGTTCGGCACGCCACGTGCAACTCCCCTTCTGGCACAGGCGGTCGTGCGATCCCCCTTGTCCGGGCACCGTGCCCGACGGACGAGGTCCGCACGTGCCGCATTGATTTCCCGAGTGCGAGAAGGAGTCCGCTCATGAACGTTTCCACAGCCACCGGCGACGGCGGCTGGTCCCTGACCAAAGCCGACATGCTTTTGTGCATCGTCCCCATCGCGTTGTTCCTGTCGATCGTGTCGTTCGTGTGAACGGCAAGCGAATCGGCCTCTGAAACCTGGCTCCAACTGATCCGTCACATTGAAGGTAATTCAAATGTCTTGTTTTCGTGTCTCGTCTCTGCGCCCCGCAGTGCGTGCCATCTCGTCGCTGTTCGTCAGCTGCCTGCTCGCCGTATTGGCCGTCACCGTAGTGGTCGTGAGCTAAAGCTTCGGCAGTCGTTGCCATCGTTCCTGCTTCATCGATCGCAAGGTCGTTGCAGCCGCCCCCGCCGTGACTCTTTCCTGCCTGCGAAACCAATCCCTCCCGCCATGCCCTGGATGCCGTCATGAACACTCGCAACTTCAATCCCGATGCAACGCCCTTTGCTTCGCCATCGCTGCGCGATGCGGGCATTCACGAGATCGTGATCGTCGATGCCACGTGTGATCGGTACGCCGATTTCGTCGAGGCCGCCCAGGCCGGCGAGGTGGGGCTGCACTTCTGCGTCGACGGCCGGTCGGCCATCCGCCTCGCGCGACGGTTCCGTGCGGATGCGTGGCTCGTCAGCACGGACCTGCCCGACATGTCCGGCTTCGACCTGCTCTCCATGCTCTCGCCGAGCATTCTCCAGGGCGAGGTCGATCCGCTGATGGAGGGCTCACGGGTTTCGCTCGACAAGGTCGGCGAAGGCATGCGGCCCGGCGTTTTTCTGGTGTCCGACACCTACTCGCTCGAGGAGGAGCAGCGGTCGCTGACCTCCGGAGTCGCCGGCTACCTGGTGCGGCCCGTCACCCTCGACGTGATCCGGGCCAGCCGTGCCCCGCACAGCGCCGGCAAGGAAGTCGCCGGCTGAACCGCCGACCTGCTTTCACCCGAACCTTCTCACTGCTCAACCACCTCTTTTCCGTCCTCTTATCCCGGCCCGCATTCAAGGATTCGCTCATGTCGCTGCGAAGCCCCGAGATCCTGGAGTCGTCCGTTCCCAGCGTGGTCGTGGTCGACCCGCGGTTCGACGCCTACAAGGCCCTGGCGGCCAGTGCGCGGCTCGGAAAGATCTCGCTTCACTTCCGGGCCAGCGGTGCGGAGGCGGTGAAACTCGCCCGCCGGCTGCGGGTCGACGCCTGGCTGATCGCGGCCGAGCTCGACGACATGTCGGGGCACGACCTCGTACCGCTCCTGCAATCGCAACTCGCCGCCCAGGGCCGCGGCGACACGAAACTGGCGGTGATCGCAGCGGCCACGCCGGGATCGCGGCCGTGGGGCATCGCCGCGGGCGACGCCCGCGCGGCCGGTGCCGATTCGCCGCTGTCGCGTCCGATCGCGTTCCGGGACCTCGAGGCCCTGCTGGGACTGCCGACGGCCGAGCGGTCCGAGATCGTGCCCGCGGGCGGCCTCGCACAGGCCTTCTTCACGCTCCCGATGGGCGTGGGCTCGGCGGCGATCGCGATCGCCCTGCTGTTGATGAACTGAACGGGCGGCGTCGCGGCCGGACCACGAACGACCGGCGGCGGCCGGAACTCACCACGTCGCCTGCACGGCGGCGCCGCCCATGTCGGCCATCGGCAACGGCACGATCGTCAGGTCCATGCCGGCAAAGCGGGTTTCGGTCCCGCTCACGGCCCGGGCGCTGGCCCAGGCGAGATACCAGCCGAGGAACACCTGCGACGGGTAGTGGGCGTTGTCGGTCATGCGTGAAAAGCCGACGAACGTCGAGCAGACGTAGAGCGTGCCCTTGAGCAGCGGGCTTTCCACCATCTCGGCCGCGGCCAGGAACGGCAGCGCCCCGACGAAGGCGTGACCGCTCACGCCGTTGTTGTCGTTGAGCATGTGCCAGCGACTGCCGGCCGTCCCCTCGTCAGGCCGCGAAGCGCCCGTGACCCACTGCATCGCGTAGAGCGGAGGCGCTCCGACCACGAACATTCGCAGCGATCGCGAACCCCACTCGCCCACGACGTCACCCGCCGGATTGCCTTCGAAGATCAGTCCGGTCGCCGCCGCCGCGCCGAAGATCGGGAGCACGTAGCGGCCCTCACCGAGATCCTTGACGCCGGAAAAGAACGTCCCCAGGTCCGTCGGCTCGACACCCCGCAGCCAGGCATCCTGCATGGTGACGTCGAAGCCCGTATTGGCCATGATCGCCCCGGCTCCGAAGGCCGCGGTGAGGCAGACGAGGCTGTCGCAGGAGTAAAAGTTGCGGTAGTCCTCCGCCACCTTGAAGCCCGCCCGGGCGAGCCGCGGATAGCGGCTGCGGGCCCATGGCGGCTCCGGCGCCGCGGGCGCGGCGAACACCTCCCGATCGAGCGGCGGCAGGCTGCTGACCACACCCCCGGTGGCTGGAAAGTTCGCCGCCAGGCTGGCCGTGAGCCGGTCGGGCGCCGCTCCCGGTTCGTCCCGCCAATCGCCCACCAGTTCGATGCCGTTGCCGTCGGCCGCCTGCCCTGCCAAAGACTGCGTCTCCACCGTGGCGTCGACCCACGCCCCGCCGGCCGCGGGCGCCACTTTCACGACCACCCGTTGGCGCCGCGGCGGCCAGGCCTGAACGGCCCCGCCCGGCGGCTCCACCCAGGCCGATTCGATCAGGCCGTCGCGCGGCGGAGTTGCCCGGAAGTCGGGGGCGACGACGCGGACCACCGGCCAGTCGGCCGCCACCGTGTCGAGTGTCTGCCGCCACAGGGCGGCACCGTCGGCTGCCGGCAGGAAGATGCCGGCGGCGGGCAGGGACGTCGGCAACGCGAACACCGCGGCGCAGCATGCGGCTGCGATGCGGACACGTGCTCGCCCGGAGATCGGCACGATGAAACGAGGGCGCTGCGGGATCATGCCGCGGACTCTCCCAGCCCCGCCGCCTGCGGACAAGGCGGATTTCCGGTCTTCCCAAAGCCCCGCGGTTATCTGCCCGTGGAAAAAGCCCTCCATGGCCTTTTTCCACTTGATCGACCGCAGGCAACGCCAAGGGTTTCCTGGGTCGATGGCCAGCGCATCCTGCGCTGGATGCCCGTGGAAAAAGCCCTCCATGGCCGTCTT
>Ga0315901_10002633_pt1 | contig 24407 bp, 36 predicted proteins | sample LakEriMetagenome_10_FD_203761 | JGI IMG/M metagenome (GOLD analysis project Ga0315901, IMG submission 203761) | Freshwater fungal communities from buoy surface, Lake Erie, Ohio, United States - Buoy 2 MA116 | ecosystem: Environmental > Aquatic > Freshwater > Lake | place: USA: Lake Erie, Ohio... | reverse complement strand
GGGGCCGGAAGCAAGCCTCCTGCTGTGCAGCAAGCGATCTCGCAACTGTCCCCAGAGCAGCAGGCATTTTTCGACCGGCCGGCGATGTCGTGGGACTGGGACAGAATGCAGGCTGACGCAGCCTCCTCCAACATGGGGCTCGCCCAATACATGGCGACCAACTGGCCCATCATTAGCGGTTACGGCATGGGTGGCGCGCAACAAGCGGCCTATGCGCAACCGCAACAACAAATGGCGCGCGGCGGCATGGCATATGCTCAAGGCGGCCCGCTCAGCGCAGTTGCTCGATTTGTGCGTGGCGGCGGATCTGGTCGAGACGACACCATTGATGCTCGGCTGAGCGATGGTGAGTATGTGATGGATGCTGAAACTGTTTCCATGCTGGGCGATGGGTCGGTTGATGAGGGCGCCCGCAGGCTTGATGCGATGCGGAGCAAAATCCGAAAACACAAGGGCAAAGCGCTCGCGCGCGGCAAGTTCAGCCCAAATGCTAAACAGCCGATGGCATACCTGTCGGGAGTCGCACGATGAGCATTTTCCAAGGCACCCCTCTGTCGTCTTTTTCGGCGACGACCTCCTCAACGGAAACGCCGAGGTGGATGCAGGAGGCTATTTACAATCAGGTCAATGCCGCGCTCAATGTCGCGGCCACGCCTTACCAAGCGTACAACCTGCCGACGGTTGCTGAACTGTCGCCACTGCAACAGCAGGCATACACGCAGGCTCGACAAAACGCGGGGGCATACCGGCCGGCGTTTCAGACTGCTGCAAGAGGCACCCAACAGATTGCGCAAGGCCCTGGCGGCGCAGCAGCGGCTCAACCGTTCATCTCTCAAGCAGGCGCGCTTAATCAAGTTGGCGCGGCGCAGCCTGCAATGCAGCAACAGTCTTCCATGCTGCGCGGCATCAACTATGCTCAGCCCGCTGGGACGTATGCGCCCTTTGTTGGTCAGGCTCTTCAGACCAGTGGTGCGGCTGCTGCAAACCCGTATTTCCAGCAGCAAGCTGCGCAACTGGGCGGCATGAATTACGGGGCATCGCTCGGCTACCTGTCCCCATATGCAACAACCGCTGGCGGCATGAGCGGGGTCGGTGCTGCTGCGCCTTTCCTGCAAAACCAAGTCGGTCAGTTGCAGGGGATGGACTACAGCGCGGGCGTGCGGGCACTTCAGCCATTTGTGTCTGGCGCTACGGGCATGAGCACCGTGGGCGCCGCGCAGCCGCTGGTGTCGCAAGGGGTTGGGCTGATTGGCGGCGCAGCAACCCAAGGAACTACTGGGCAGCTTCGCGCCGACCAAGCGGGCGCTTTGGCGCAAGGCGCGACTACGGCGGCGGCGCCGTATCTTGCAACTGCCGGCACTGGCCTTGCTGCTGCTGGGGCTGCCGATACTGCTTCCCAACTCCGAGCTGATCAATCTGCTGCGCTGCAACGCAGTGCTCTTGGCGCGGCGGCCCCGTATCTGGGTGCGGCAGGCGCAGGCATTGGCGAAGCGGCAGGCATCCGTACCGCCGAGCAACTGCGCGCTGATCAAGCTGCGGGCCTTGCGCAATCTGGCCTGAGCATTGCCCAGCCGATGATTGGTGCTGCTGCTGAGCAAGCGGGTGCGGCCGGTGGTGTTCAGACTGCCGAGCAACTGCGATCTGCCCAACAGGCTGCTCTGCAGCAAAGCGGGCTCACAACCGCGCAGCCGTATGCAAGCGACGCCGCACGGCGCGCTGCTGCTGCTGGTGACATCGAAACGGCCAACCGGCTGGAAGCAGCGCAAGCCGGTGCGCTTCAGCGCGGTGGTCTGGACATTGCTCAGCCGCTGCTTGGCACTGCTGCGGCAGGCGCGGGCGCAGCGGGTGCTGTGCAGACTGCTGGGCAACTCTCTGCGGCTCAGCAGGACGCTCTAACCCGCAGCGGCATTGGAGCGGCGCGCCCGTATCTGAGCGCGGCAGCGCAACGGGCGGCTGATGCGGGAGATGTTGAGACTGCTGACCGGCTGGAGGCAACACAAGCCGCCGCCCTTCAGCGGGGCGGCCTGGACGTTGCGCAGCCTTATTTCAGCGATGCCGCACAACGCGCCGCAGCGGCTGGGGACATCGAAACCGCCAACCGACTTGAGGCAGCGCAGGCCGGTGCGCTGCAACGTGGCGGATTGGACATCGCCCAACCATACCTGAGCGATGCAGCGCAGCGCGCCGCAGCAGCGGGGGATATTGAAACCGCCAATCAGCTAGAGGCTGCGCAAGGGCAGTACCTGCAACCCTCACTGGCGCAGCAAGCGCTGGGCGCGGGGCAGACTGCGTTTGGCCGCGCTGGGGCGATGGATGCAGCGCAGGCTGCGGCGCCTATGCTGGAGCGCGCGGCTGGATACGATCTCATGGCAGCGGCTCAGCCGTTCCTGGGGATGTCCGGTCAGGCTGCTGGCCAATCGCTTGCTGAGCGAGCGTTCGCGGCTGCTCAGCCTTATATGCAAGCGGCGGCGGGCACTGCGGCGGGCGGGGTCCAGCAGTACATGAGCCCATATCAAGAGGGGGTGCTTAACGCAATCGCGCAGCGTGGCGCGCGGAATCTGCGAGAGAACCTGCTGCCCGAGGTTTCCGATGCCTTTGTGCGGGCTGGGCAGTTTGGCTCAAGCCGCATGGGTGAGTTCGGGCGCCGCGCGCTGCGCGACACTCAAGAGGCGATCCTGCGCGAACAGTCGCAGGCCCTGCAACAAGGCTACGGGCAGGCCGTTAGCGCAGCGCAGGCGGATCTTGCGCGGCAGGCCCAACTTGCCGGGACTGCTGGCCAAGTGGCCGGTGCGGATCTTTCGCGCATCCTGCAAGGCGCCGGGCAGTTTGCGCAACTCGGCCAGACGGCTGGGCAGTTGACTGGGCAGCAGATGCAAACGCTGGCCCAACTGGGGCAGACGACGGGGCAACTTACGGCGCAGCAGGCGCAAGCGCTCGCAAGCTTGGGGCAAGCGCAGACGGCGGCGGGCCTTGGTCAACAGCAACTGGGCGTGAGCGCGGCACAAGCAGCGCAGGCTGCGCAAGCATCAGATGCGGCCCGAGCGCTTGCTGCGGCTCAGCAGCAGACGCAAGCAGGGCAAGCGCTTGGCACGCTTGGCACTCAGCAGCAGGCTGCGGAACTTGGCGCCGCGCAAGCTGCGCAAGCTGCTCAAGCAACAGACGCCGCGCGCGCACTTGCTGCTGCGCAAGCGCAGGGCCAACTGGGCCAAGCGGCTGGCGCGCTGGGCACTCAGCAACAGACTGCTGCTCTGCAAGCCGCCCAAGCGGCACAGGCGGCACAGACTTCGGATGCAGCGCGAGCGCTCGCCGCTGCGCAGCAAGAGGCTCAGATTGGTCAGGTCACTGGCGCGCTGGGTACGCAACAGCAGGCTGCTGAATTGCAGGCAGCGCAGGCTACGCAGGCTGCGCAAGCGACCGATGCGGCGCGCGCGCTGGCTGCGGCGCAGGCTCAGGCCCAGGTTGGGCAAACGCTTGGCGCGCTGGGGACGCAACAGCAAGGCGCTGCTCTGCAAGCTGCGCAGGCCACGCAAGCCGCTCAATCGACTGACGCGGCGCGAGCCTTGGCGGCGGCGCAGGCGCAGGCAGGACTGGCAGGCACGATGGGCGGTCTTGGCACGCAGGCACAGGCGGCGCAACTGCAAGCCGCACAGGCCACGCAAGCCGCTCAGACCAGCGATGCCGCTCGGGCTCTAGCAGCAGCGCAAACGCAAGGTCAGTTTGGGCAAGCGCTGGGGGCTCTCGGGACTCAACAGCAAGCTGCGATTCTGCAAGCTGCTCAAGCTGCTCAATCCGCTCAAACGACTGACGCTGCTCGCATCCTCGCAGCAGCGCAGGCGCAGGGGCAGTTGGGGCAGGTTGCTGGTGGCTTTGCAGGCCAGCAGCAGGCAGCGGCCCTCCAGGCTGCGCAAGCGGCGCAGGGCGCGCAGGCAACGGATGTTGCTCGGGCGCTGGCTGCGGCGCAAGCCCAGGGTCAACTGGGGCAGATTGCGGGCACGTTTGGCGGGCAACAGCAGGCCGCCGCGCTGCAAGCCGCGCAAGCCTCTCAGGCAGCGCAGCAGGCGGATCTGACTAGGATGTTGTCTGGCGGCACGCAACTGGGCCAGATGGGCCAAATCCTCGGCGGCCTCACGCAAGCGCAACAGGCTACGCTGCTGGGAGCGGGACAAGCCGCGCAGGGCGCGTATCAGCAACAAATCGCGCAGCAACTCGCAGGCGCGGCGCAGATGGGGCAGGTTGGTCAGACGCTTGGCGGCTTGACTCAGGCGCAGCAAGCCGCGTTGCTGAATGTCGGGCAAGCTCTCGCCGGGACACAGCAGGCCGCGATTGGCCAGCGCTTGACTGGCGCTGCGCAGCTTGGGCAGATTGGCCAGAATGTTGGCGCACTGACAAGCGCCCAACAGCAGGCAATCTTGCAAGGCGGGCAGGCTCTGGCTGGGTTGCAACAGTCGGCGATTGGGCAGCAGTTGCAGGGGGCGCAGCAGTACGGCCAGCAGGCCCAACTGATGGGCAATCTGACTGCCGGCCAACAGGCCGCGCTGACGAACCTTGCGAATACGGCAGCGACCGCACGCTCAACTGATCTTGCACGGCAACAGTCGGCTCTGCAACAAATTGCAACGCTGGCTCAACAAGAGCAAGGTCTTCGCGCCGCTGATGTTGCGTCGCTGGAAGCTGCCGGCGCCTCTCAGCAGGCGCAGCAACAACGCCAATACGATGCTGCTTACCAGCAGTTTGCGGCTGAACGGGATTATGCTAGGCAGCAGGCCGAGTGGCTCAACAATCAACTGCGTGGCATCGCCCCGATTACGCCAACCACGCAAACCAGTTCGACGCAAGCAACTGGTCAAGCATACTCTCCATCGGGGCTCACGCAACTGGCGCAACTGGCGCTGGTCGGGCGCGGGCTTCAGAATCTGGGATAAGGGGTAAAAAATGGGCTTTGAACTCAATCGTCTGATGCGCGAACTGGGTGTTGCAACGCCAACGATTGCCCCGCCACCCAAGGAAGCCACTGACGCGACCCGCGCCGCTTACGATCAGTATCGACAGGACTTCATCAGCAGGATTGCGAACACGCCGCAGTATCTTCAGGCGCAGTTTCGCACGACGCCTGCGGGCGATTACAGTGATGCGTCGCCTGCGGTGCAAGGCGTAACTTCACCCGGCGGGATTGGTCTGCAAGGGTTGCAGGATCAGATTCGCTCGGCAGTTGCGGCGAACCCCAACGCGTCTAATGAGCAGATTCGTGCGGCGCAGCAAGCCACTGGCATCAGCAACCGTGACATTTATGATGCGACTGGCAACTACTGGGGCAACGTGCTGCGCGCTCCGGCTGCCACACTGCGTCCTGCGGTTCCTGGTGAGCAGGGTCGCACACCGCAAGCGCTTGCAGACTATTATGGGCTTGCGCGGACGGCAGGGATGCCTGAGTCGGAAATGGTTTCGCACCTTCGTGGCAGGGGGGTCACTGATACGCAGATGAATGAGGCTCGCAATCTGCTGCTGGGTGTTCCTGCTGGCAGTTCGTGGGCTCAGGCCAATCAGCTTGCAGGACAAACGCAGGCAACGCCGGCCGCGCCAGCCGCGCCCAGTGTTGTGCCGACTGGTGGCGTGCTCGACATGAGCCCGCAGGGGCTTGCGAACTACTACCGTCAGCTTTCCACGCAAGGGATGACGGAAGATCAGATCATTCAGCAGGCGCGGGCACGCGGCGCGACCGACCAGCAAATGATGGAGGCTCGCAATGTCCTGCTGGGCAGGCCGGCTGGGACTGCTTGGTCGGGGGCTAGTGCAACGGTGCCAAGCGAGGGTATGTATTCTGAACCCCCATCCGGTTACGCACACGGTGGCGGAGTCCATGCGCTGGCGCGCAAATACGCCAACGGCGGGACGGTTCGCAAGTTTGCGCGCGGCGGTCGGGACGGCGAAGAAGAGCAGGAGTTTGAGACGGAACTGAGCATGGGATCTGATGTGCCAGGACTGGTCATGCCGCGAGGTGTCGAGCCTGCCATGCTTGCGCCTGCTATGCCTGCGCCTGCCATGCCTGCGCCAATGGCTCCGGCAATCATTGATTCTCCTGCTGCGCAGCCTGTTGTGCCTCCTGCGACCCCCACGACGCCTGTGTCGCCGCCTGCGATGGATCTGATGTCGATGGTGCAGCGCTACATGGGGCAAGAATCGTCCTATGGACCGGAACTGCGTGCTGCGCGCGAACGGGCAGCAGCAGAGAGCGCCAATTTTGAGCAGATGCTGCGCCAAATGGCCACAAGCGAACGTGACCCCCCGGACAAGGCTGAGCTTTATTTCCGGCTTGCAGCAGCTTTTGGTGCTCCGACGCGGACCGGCACGATAGGGGAGACTTTGGGCGCGGTGGGCAAGGAACTTGCTTCGCATCGGCAAGAGATTAGGGCCACCCGCAGGGCTGATGAGCAGATGCGCCGTCAGCTTGCGATGGAGATCGCCAAGTCGCGCGTCGGCGCCGCGCGCGAAGACGTCGCCTCGCTGCGCGGGCTGGCTGGCGAAGAGATGAAAGATCGGCGGGCGTTGCTGATGGAATACATGAAGAGCGGGCGCCCGCAGTCTGAGGCTGGGAAAGCGGCTGCGGACATGGGCCTTTCTCCAGGCACGAAGGATTACAACGACTTTGTGAGTTCGTATGTTGAGCGCAAGCTTGCTTCCGGCGAGATGTTTAAGCAGGCACAGCTTGCAATCGCTCAAGGCAATCTTGGTGTAGCGCAAGCCGGTCTCGGCATCAAGCAGGAAGAGTCTGCTCGCAAAGCCACTGAGGCTCAAAAGCTTTCGCCGACCGAGACCAAGATGCTGGATGAAGGCATCCAAACGCTCGGCGCGTTGAACGATTCGATTTCGGTGCTTGCACGGGCGTTTGCTATCAATCCAGACACCTTTGACGGTACTTGGGCTGGCATTGCTCAGCAAAAAGTCACTGAGCAAATGGACCCTGATGATCCGCGCGTGCTGGCTACCCGCGCACAACGCAATCTGTTGGGCCGAGGCGCAATTGAGAAACTGCGCGCATCCTTTGGCGGCAACCCGACTGAAGGCGAACGCGCGGCTCTCATGGACTTGGAAGGTCTGGACAGCAAGAGCAAAACCGAGCGCGAACTAATCATGGCCAACACCTACCGGCTGCTGAAAGCGCGCAAAATCCGAGAGCAAGAGCGTGTCAACCTCATCCGCTCCGGCCAATTCCGCACCACTACCCCGTCAATTGAAGGAGCGCAGTAATGGCCGACAACATGACACCGCGCGAGGCTTTGATCGGCGGCGCCCGTGGGGCGCTTGGTCAAGGTCTCGGCATGGGATGGGGCGACGAAGCAGAAGCATGGCTGCGCTCGCGCCTCGGCCAAGGCTCATACGAGGATCTGCTCAAGCAAATTCGCGGCGAATACGGCACGTTTGCCGAAAAAGCACCCATCACCAGTTTCGTCAGCGAATTGGGTGGTGGAGTGCTGCCGGGAGCAGCAATGATGCTTGTGCCGGGCGGCCAGCCTGCCGGGGCGGCTCAAATTACTGGCGCGCTTGGAAGGATCGCCGCACGGCCCATCACCAGGGCCGTTGCAACTGGTGCTACGACTGGCGCAATCAGTGGCGCGGGATCGGCAACGGAAGAAAGCCGCGACACAGGCGCACTGATTGGCGGCGGCATAGGGGCTGCGTTTGGCGCGGCGCTGCCACCGTTGGTTCGTGGCGGCAGCAGCTTTGCCAAATGGGCGTTTGAAAGACTGGCCCCCTCTTCCGCCCGGTCTACTGAGCGCGCAGCGCAAAAGTTCACCGAGGCGATGGGCGAGGCGCGTCTTACGCCTCAACAGATTGAACAAGCCATGCGCCGCGACCGTGCGATGGGTGTGCCATCAACGGTGGCAAACGTCGATCCCGCACTAGCTGATCTCGCAGAGACGCTGGCTCAGCGAACAGGGCGAGGCACTCGCAAGGTCGAACAAACGCTCACTCAACAACAGGCCGGCGGGCGCGAGCGCGTCTATCAACAGGCGCGCAAGGGGCTTCAGCCTGGGGAATTTTATGCGGAGGAAGAGCGCTTGATGAATGATCTTCGCAGCAAGGCTGCGCCTGCGTATCAGCGCGCTTACGCCTTTGGTGAAGTTGATGACCCGCAGATCATGGAGATGTTGGCCCTTCCGCAGTTCAAGGGCGCATGGGACACGGCGCGCAAGATTGCGGACTCTGATGCCGCTGCTGCTCAGGTCAATGCTATGCGCAGTGGCCAGCCGTTTGATCCTAATGCATTCAAACTGCGCGACATCTACAAAGTTCAATACGACCCCAAGACCGGGGCTCCGATTGATGTAGAGGTTGCCGGCACTGTGCCGGATGTCCGCACGCTGGATTACATGAAGCGAGCGCTAGACGCTCAAATCACCGCAGGCTACAAGTCCGACAACGCGGCTACGCTCGCGTCTACGTCGGCCATGAAGGATCTGCGCAACGCTTTGCGGGATCGCACCAAAGAAGTGGTTCCTGAGTACCGGCAAGCTCTGGACACTTACGCTGGCGACCGCGAAATTCTGGATGCCCTGCAATCTGGATATCGAGACTTTGGCAAGCTCGACCACGAGGAGGTCGCCAAGCTCGTCAGCGGCATGACCAATGCCGAGAAAGATGCTTTCCGCACTGGTGTCGTGCGAGATATGTACGGTAAGATTTTCAGCACCAGCCGCAACATAAACGCTGCTGCGCTGCTAGAGTCTCCTGAAACAAAAGCCAAGATGCAGGTGCTCTTTGACAGCCCTGCGCATTACAGGCTCTTTGAGGCTGCTGTCGCGCGGGAGTCTCAACTGTTCAAGCAGGCCAATCAGATCCTTCGCGGGTCGCAAACCGGCAAGCGCACCGCCATGCGCGAAAAGTTTGAGGGCGAAGAGAGCGTGACGCAAGCTGCCGCCCAAGCGCTGACGGGCGGATGGATGTCGTCACTAACTGGCATGGCATCGCGGGCACTGTACAAGACCACGATGACCGAGGAAATGGCCGACAAGCTCGCCGGCATGCTGATGAGCAAGAGCCCGCAGGATGTCGCTGATGTCGTAAGAGTGCTTGAGAAGTACGCTGAGCGTGCCGTACCTCGTCAGGCAGCGGCAACTAGTCGAGAGCTTGGAGCAACGTCTGGCGCGGCTATCTCTGCATTGCCTGCGCCGCCGGCAACGGAAAAAGAGCCCGGCGACATTGAGCAGTTTCTTTCCAAAGAAGAAGTCTCTGTTCCGGGGCGCGACATTGAAGAGTTCATTCGTCAGATGGACAAGCGTCAGATGGACAAGACGCAGCGCTAGGCGGGTCGTCAAAAGCGACTTGGTTGCGCAAGTCTAGGATGATGGCAATGTGCTCTGCTGCATCCTCGCGCCCCATGCCACGGGCGCGAGTGATGGCAGATTCCAAGTGTTCGCGCGACATCCCCCAGTAGCTCCCCGGTCCAATGAGTTTGCGCACTAGAACCCACGGCATCAGGTTAACCACCTGAACACCGTCACCGCAATCGCTGCGGTAAGCCCGAGCGTCAAGCCTACGATGCAGGCCAAAGCTAGCCCGGTGAAGAACAGGATTGGCAGCGATTCTTCAGGCAGTCTGCGTTTCATCGTCAGGGTCTCCCACATTGACATCCTGCGCCGGCACCTCGTAAGTGCCCCAGCGATGATCGCAGTTGAGGCACTCGCGCCTGCGGTAATGCCAGCCGGTTTCAGGTCTCCTTCGGGATTCCAAGACGCGAGAGTCCCATGAGCCGCAGTCAGGGCAAGCGCTCATTGGGATTTCCGCGCCAAATTGCGATACCGCTGCTCGGCCATAGATCGGATGTCAAGGTGTGGGATAGCGGCGCGCGCAGCGTCGATACCGCGCGAGATGGCGAGCAGTTCGCTGTCATAGATTTTTTCAAGAGCCTCCTCCTTGCCTGCTTTGCGGCGTGCTTCGGCGCGATCTGCTGCTGCGTTGAAGGCAAGCGCTGCGCTGCTCATTGCAATCGTCCACTCATGGCGCTCGCCAAATTTGCGCATCGTGCATGGTCCGACTACGTTGAGCACGGCTGCGACAGCGTCAAAGTGATCGGTGGTTGGTACACGCAGATGCAGGCCCGTTTCGGCTAAGTCCAGGCATTCAGTGAACATCTGGACTAGCCCTTCAGTGACTGGCGCGTTGACCATGCGAGGCTTGTATGCCTTGCGAGGCTTTTTGCTAGACGCCATTTTTGACAAACACCCCATCACTGCGCAAATAGCCCTTGCGATCTTTGATGGTGTTGTAGGCTCGCTGAAGCGCCAAGCGCAGGTCAACGCCCGCAAGATCCGCGCCGATGATAAGCGTCACCAGGATGTCACCGTAGGCATCTTCGATCTCAGCCGCATCGTTGCGTAGCAGGGCAGAGAGCAACTCCCCCACTTCCTCATGCGTCTTGATGGCCTGGGCCATCGGGGTGCTGCGGGGGATGATCTTGCGAGCCTCGGCCCAGCGGATGACGTTGATGATGTTTTGGTCGATGGTGTTGATGATGGTCACGCTGCCTCCTTCAGTTGTCCTGCCATCCGTTGAATCATCTCTTTCTGCGCCAGTCGCTGCTTGTAGGTGCGCTGGCGCTCGGCTGCCGGGGTTTTTGCGCGGGGCTTGTCGCGCCCATAGCCAAACTGCCACACAGCAGTGGCGTCCCGGCCTTTGGAGTCTTTTTCCCATCCGACGATGTGGGCCAGCTTGGCCTTGTGCATCTCCCTAACGTAGCGGGAGACGGTGACCAGATGCAGCCCCGTTTCCTCCGCGATATCATGCGCGGTCATCTCGTTGTAGAAAAGCAGCTTGATGACGCGGATGGTCAGAATGGCGTTCATCTTGACTTGTTTGGAGCGGATCATGCTCATACGATATTCCCCTTCCTCCCTACTTCAGCAGCAGCCCTGACGATGGCACGGCGGGTGGCTGCAAGCCTGTCATCACCGCTACGCAAAAACTCAACGTGCATCGGATCGTCGCCATCCACACGCCACACCTCGACCATCCCGAGCGGGGCGTCAAAGCCATCGTCAATAATCGGAAACTGCCTTGCGTGAAGGCCAAGCCGCACCGCCAGCCGCAGCGCATCGCCGTCGTCGGTGAGGGGGTTCCAAAATACTGGTTCAGGGTATTCAGACCCTGCGGTTTTGTCATGCCATACTAGTTCTCGATGAATCAGACTCCAGTACAAGTCGTATCGGCCGCGTTCTAGTCCGTTTGGCTCGCGCCCAACGCGCAAACCAATCGCCTTCGCAGCGTATTCCAGCATTTCTTTGTCGGTCATAGTTTCCCCTCCGCTTTGGCGATGGCTGCGCGGGCTTTCTCTGCACTAGCGTGCCCGTAAGCCGGGTCTTCCTCCCACACCTCCAGCGTCGCCCTCAACGCCTCCAGCAGCGCATCTTGCTTCAGCTTAGCTGTCTTTTGTTCCATCGACCGCGCCATCTCCAGCGCGTAAATCTTCCCTTGGTGCTCTAGCGCCAGTTCGTGCAGCCGGCGCAGTTCGGCGGCGGATTGGTCGTGATGCATTTTCGATGCCGGGTCGTTTTCCATGACTTCCGCTAAGAAGATGGCGGTGGGTTGTGTGCTCATACAATGTTCCCCAACGGTTCCCACAATGCTTTCTCCGACGGCTCGCGCATAGTCGAGATGCCGGGGTTGTCCTTGAGTACCCACAGGCGTGGCTTCTGCATAGCCAGCCGGTCGCGCAGTTCGTTGCGCTGGGCGAGGATGCACTCGGGGCGGGTGCAGTGGTAGTTGCAACTGTGCAGGTTGCGGTCGGATTTGGTGGTCATTTCTTCTCTCCTCTTGCGCGGATGGCAGCTTCGATCTCAACGCTGCCGCCGTGCATGGCTACGATGTCGATGAGGGCCTCCCGCTCGGCCTTCACCGCCCGCTCAATCCTGCGCTGGACATACTCCTCCAGCGGACGCATAGCCCCGGCCCATGTGCCACCGTAGCCATGAATCCCCCAACCTTGATTGCGTAGCCCTTCGGCTACCTTTACTGCAAGGGTGCGGGTCATTTCCCCTCCTCCGCCACACGAAACCCTATGGTCTCGGCCACCGCCCGCAGATCGTCATCCGGCATCCGCAGCAGCATGGCCTGCACGATCTCTGACAGGGCGCGTAACTCATTCCGTATCTCTGCGTGCTCGTTGCTGATATGGATAGCTGAAACATCTAAATGCTGGCTAACCAGCCACTCCTTGCTGACGGGCGTATTGCGCCAGTCCCCTTGATGAATGAAGTTCATTTCCCCTCCTCCACCGCCTTGATGGCGGCGCGGGCCTGTAAAAGAATCGGACCAATAAGCAGTGGTTCAGCGCGTTTCAGCGCCTCCAGCAGCGCATCGCGCTCCCTCGTCAGGCGCTCGACATCCGCATGGAGGCGGCGCAGTTCGGCGGCGGCTGCGTCTGCGATTGCTTCGCTGCGATCCGTGAGCGAAACGGAGTCGCTGCAGTGTCCGGTAGCCTCCAGATTGCCGAGCGCATCAGCCAGCCGCAGGGCTTCGGGTTGTGTGCTCATTCCTTCTCTCCTTTCTGTGATTGAATGAAGCGCCGCACGAGGTACTCCATCGGTGCAGTCACTGTGTAATGCTCAGGCGCTTCGATCCGGTCGTACACCACGCCCCACTGCCCATCGGGCAGCGCAACTTGCATGACTTGGTACTCCCCACGCCCCGACCTGCGCTGGATGTGCTTCTTGTCGAGCCACATCTGGAAGGCGTTGAGCTTGCCCTTGTGCAGCAGGCACCGGCTCATTCCTTCTCTCCCCTCACCTTGCGCTCGATGGCGCGGGCAAGCGTGGTAAATCGGTTTGGCTCATGCTCGTCTAGCGTCCAGCCCGCCTGCCAATCAAGGTCGGCCTCTCGCACGGCGTCTGTGATCTCCTCATCCGTCAGCGACGGGCGCTGGGGCGGGGTGGTGTAGATGGCGACAAAATCAGCGCACCGCTGCGTCGGCTCGACACGACACAGGAACGGCGCAACACGAGCCTTCTGAAGATGGTCGGGTTGAATCCACGCCACCGGCTCCTGCGCCGGCTCGGGCTGCTGCGCCAGGGCGTCTTCTGCCTCAATGCGCCCCTCGCGTTTGCCGATGTTGAATCCGTCCCAGTAGCCGCGCCGGTAATCGGACGGAGGCGTCTCGACAACGCGCTGTTGAGCTGTTGCATTTTCTGCAACGGCTGCCACCGGCTCAGCCTGCCGCGCCAGCGCGGCGCGGAGATTCCTGAATGCGGCATCCACCTCGGCATGTTTGCCGTCCATAGGCACGCACATGCGGAACGCCTCCAGCGCCTGCGCAATCGTTGCGCGGTCGATCAGTAGCTTGTCGTTCATCACCACACTCCCCTCACCTTGCGCTCGACGGCGCGGGCATTTTTCAGCGTTTCTTGTTTCGCTTCATCCACTGGGAAGTTTGAGACCAGCTTCATGTACATCTCAGAACGTTCCCAGCCAACAGCCGCAAGAATCTCCTCATCCGTCAGCGGCGGGCGCTGGGGTGGGGTGGTGTAGAGGGGCTGTCTGGTCGCGTGAATGCCCTCGTCGATAACTCGCAGCATTCTTTCGTCGTATACGAACTGATACCCGTCCGGCAGCATCACCCTCCACGCCACCGGCTCCTGCTCAGTCTCAGGCTTGCGCGGGGTGGGTGCGGTGTAGAGGGGTTGCTGTTCGATTGCGTAGGGTGGGGGTTCGCATCTTGTTACCCGCCACGCGCTATCAAAATCGCCATTCACGCGCTCTTTCCACATCCACGCCACCGGCTCCTGCACCGGCTCGGGCTGCTGCCGCAGTTCCGCTGCCAACTCTGGGTTGCATACCTCGCAGCCGTCACCGACCAGCCTGCCTCGTAGGCTGCAACTGCAAGCCGGCTCCTGCACCGGCTCGGGCTCCTGCGCCAGCGCGCGCCCGGCCTCGCGCCGCTTTTGCCCGTTCGGGCAAATACAGAAATGCAACGCACCAACAGCAACGCCAGCAGGCGTCCTTGTTCCTCTCGTGTCAATGACTCCGTAATTGCCGCACAAGCTGCACAGCCCGCGCTTTACATAGTGCTCAAACCAGTAGTCGGTGATCGGGTTTCCAGCATTGGCCTGCGCCAGCGCGGCGCGGAGGGCGTCGGCAGTTTTCGCTGCCTCGTAGGGGCGCAACTCATCGCTCAAATACGCCTCCAACGCCTCCAGCGCCTGCTGGGCGGCGGTTCGTAGGTCAGACATCCCACACTCCTCTGCGCTTCCACGCGGGTATGTATTCATCCTGTCGTTCATCTTTTTCTACCGGCTGGCTAATCTTCAGCGGCGAATGAAAATGCACAGGCAACTCCAGAGACAAGCGAGCGTGAGCCTGTCTCGCCTTCTCATCCTCAAGCTCATACCATTTCATTTCTCAGCCTCCACATAAGCCCGCAGTCGCTTGATGCGATCCTGGTGGTACTGCACCATCCTCGCCGCGTACTCCTGACCCGACTGAGCCAACAGCAGTTGCCGGGTGGCTTCCTCCAGTTCCTGCTGGGCGATGGCAAGCGGTGGCTTGCGCCGGAATATGTCAAGGGCGGCTAGCATTGACCTTCTCCTGCTCAGCCTTCAGGCCAACTTCGATCAGGTGCCACACTTGGTTGGCATAGCTGCGCTTCTCAGCGTCGGCCATTGCCCGGATCGTTGCCGCCACCTTCTCGGGCAGGCGGATCGTCAGGTAGGCTGACTTTCGGACGTTACTCATCTTCACCTCTCCATGTAAGCACTAGTGTGCGAGCCTCAGCGAAGCCCCGACACACAATCGCACAGTCTCCAATCTTCTGCAAGTAGTCAATCCAGTCTCGTTGCTCTTTGGCCACGGTGTAGTCCCGCTGGCGCTTCATCTCGATCCACAGCTTCCATGCTGGAATGTACAAATCTGGAACACCCGGCGACACACCCTCGGCCTTGAGCCTTGCCCCCGCTGCTGCGCCCCTGATGCCGCCGTTTGGAATGGCGATGATCCTCACGCCCACATACCGCTTGCGGAACCATGCGACGAACTCGCGCTGCTCGACGTGCTCTGATGGGAGGCGGGCCTCGTTGGGCTGGCGGGCAGCCTCAGACGGTTGCGTGCGCTTGCTCCCAGGATCGCCGGAGGATTCGATGAAACTTTCCGTCTCGCTTGTACTCAATGCGCGACGGCGCGGTGGCTTGCGAAAGCCCATAAGCGATCTCCTCTAGTGTCTGGTGACTGAACAGGCCACCATCGGCCTGCGATGCGTTGGCGATGCTTGCGACCGCAGCTAGAGCCTTCTGGCCGGCGTAGCCCTCGTGCAGCACGGGGAAGTATTCGGTGATGGACGGATCGCTTAGAGCCTGCCCGTAATACGTCGCAGCCAACATGGCAAGCCCGCTGGTGCGGCTAACGTGCTTTCGCCAGCGCCATGAGCCAACCTCTAGCACCAGCCCTTCTAGGCCAAGGATGTCGTCCGAGCGCAGCGTCAGCGGTTCTTTCTTGGCCGGCGGGAACGGGTGCCCACAAGCAGGACACTCCTTGGCCGAGATGTGGCATAGCTCGGCGCAGGCATCGCAAACTTTGACCGGCGCATCGCCATCGCCTGAGCCTGCCGAGCGAGGCGGCTGCACGGCGGTGATGGGGCCGTGTTGGGCGACATTGCCGGCAAAGTCGAGAACCAAGCAGTCCCGCTTGCCGGGTGCAACACGCAAGCCTCGCCCGACTTGCTGAAGGTACAAGCCTGGGGACATCGTTGGGCGGGCCAGCACCAGCAGATCAATCTCAGGATGGTCGAAGCCGGTGGACAGGCAGTTGACGTTGGTCACCGCTTGGATAGCCCCGGAACGGAAGGCTGCAATTGCAGTCGCACGCTCCTCCTTGCGCATCATGCTGGTGACTGGAACCGCGCTCACACCATGCTGATTAAGCAATTCGGAAACGTGCTCAGCGTGAGCCACGCCCGAGCAAAAGAACATCCAGGACTTGCGATCTCCTGCGCGCTCGATCACTTCGCGGACCATCTGCGCGTTGTTGTCGTCAGTGTCGATGACTCGCTGAAGGTCGGCCTCTACATAGTCCCCGCCGCGCTTCTTGACCCCCTTCAGGTCATAGGTAAGCGCGGTCGTCTTGCTTCGCATCACCGACAGAAAGCCCTGCTCGATCAACTCCAAGATTGACGTTGGCTCGATGATGGCGTCGAAGATGGCAGGCTTGTCCGTGATAAGCCCATGCCCCATTCTGAAAGGGCTAGCGGTGAACCCGATCACGCGCATGGCAGGGTTTAGGCTCATCAAGTGCTTGATGATCTCCCGGTAACTGCCCTCGTCTCGGTGGCTTATGTCATGGCATTCATCGACCAAGCACAGATCGATGTGCTTCATTCGGTCCAGCGCATTGACGATGGACAGCGGCCCGCCTATCGTGATGGGTTCGTCCAGTTCCTTGCGACCAATGCTGGCGCTATAAATCCCCATCGGGGCACCGGGCCAGATTGCCCGCAGCTTGGCAGCGTTCTGCTCGATCAATTCCAAGCTGCGGGTGAGCATGAGAATGCGCGTCTCAGGCCATTGCTGCACCGCCTGCCGGCATAGTTCAGCGATGACGATAGACTTGCCGCTTCCGGTTGGCAGGTTGATGACCGGGTGGCCTGGGTTGTTGGAGAGCCAGTCGTAGAGTTGATCCAAGGCGTGTTGTTGGTAGGGTCGGAGGTTCATAGAACCCCCCACTGCTGCGCCATAGCTTGAGCAATGCCGGCATAAGTCTCGCTACGGATCTTCCAGCGGTCGGCGCTCGGGGCTAGCCGATTCTGGCCGCTATTCGTCTGGTTTCCCCATCGCGGCTTGCCGTTGATTGTGCGCGGCTCGACCATATGAGTCGGTCTTAGCGGCGGCAGGTTCTTCAGCCACAGGCAAGTCTTTTTGCTAGCGTCATGTCCAAACATCCACGGCTGCACAATCTGATCCGGCCTTCGGATGCGACTGCTGATCACACTGACGGGATTCTCGACAGCAATGCGCGGGATTGGCGCATCCATCAGCAAATGCACAAAGTCGAGCGCATCTTCCGTCAGTTGAGGATCGCGCAGACCTCGTTTTGTCCAGTGCATCCCGCTGACTGCCAAGTAAGTGCATGGAGGATGCGCCACCATCAGATCCCAGCCATTGCCGATCACATCTCGGACATCGCCTTGATAATGAGGCCCGGTTGCGTCGGTCGGCAGCAAATCGCAGGACATGGCATCGTGGCCGGCGGCAATAAAGGCATCGCGGACGGCCCCGCTATATTCGCAAGCGACTAGGACTCTCACCCCACCACCCTCCCCTCCAACCCCTCCCGCAGCCCCCGCAACTCCTCATCCTCGGGGTCGCAGGCGGCGGGGTTGGCGACAATCTCGCGGCTGCTGAAGATGTGCGCGTCGGCCTCGCCGTTGGCGACACGCTTGCCGTTGATGATGAATACCGGCGTCCACTGATCCACCGGTTTGTCCATTTCCCACGGCACAAGGTCTGGGTGCAGCGCATGGCTCTCGCAGCCGGTGCGCTGGTACTCGACCGGAATGCCGTCAGCGTCATGGCGCTCGCAGCGCCATTGGCCGTCATCCAGCGGCGTGCTGTGGGCACAGGTACGGCAGTTGACCTCGCGGGTCAGCTTGGACCCGTGACACAGGTCGTGCGCTTGGCACATCTTGCATTGCCACCAAGACGGATCGCCGTTGATGCGGAGCGGCGGGCGGTCGGCTGAAACGATGTCTTTCCCCCGCTGGATCGCCTTCTCAGCCGCCTGCTTGTCATACTCCACCCGCTCGGTGTACAGGCGATCGTCATCTTTGCAGACAGCGACATACAGGGCGCGGTCGATTTTGTCCGCCGTCCCGTGCATATAAACCTGCATCTGCACCCAATGCTGGTGGTGCGCCTTCTTGACGCCTTCGCGCTCCAGCTTGTCGAAAGACTTGGCGCTATGCGTTTTGAACTCGGCAATGTGGCGCTTGGCCGGCGCTTCCGGCACGCCGGAATAGATGATCCCGTCGATGCTTCCGCCCAGGTGCGGGGCGGGCGAGATGCGCCGCTGGTGGTCGCCCGTCTCGCGGATGTCGATGCCAATGGCCCGCAGGTCGCTGACAATCTGCGCCTCCTCGTTCTGGCCACGGCGAAACAATCGCAGGATGCGCCCCGGGAAGCTGGGGGCCACCGCCCAGCGAAACGACAGCCAGAGCCACCGGGCGCACGGGTGGCCGAGCACGCTGCCGCCCAGGTGCTCGCGAAACCGCTCGGGGTCAGCAGCAGCCCGCTCCTCATGGGCCTTGTCAATCAGCGCGGCTATGCTATGCTGGGGCTGTGGTAGTTCCATGTTCTCTCCTGTCTCCTGCGGGTTGAAACTTGCCCCCGCTAGCGACTGCGCAATGCAGCACCGCAGCGGGGGATTTTTTTTGGCTTAACGCTTAGCCCACGGCGGCGCAGCGCCCTTGCTCGGCGCGGCAGTCGGCTTCGTCGGCGCAAAGGTCGGCACATCGCCGGCCATGCCAGCCATGCCGTTGCCCGCTCGAAACCCCCGCACCTCGTTCTGCGCCGCGTACTGCTCCGTCGCTGCGCGAACGTCGAGCTTGATCCCCAGCATCCCGCCGATCAGTTGATCGGTGTCGGTCAGGCGTGGGATGTTGAGCGCCCGCATCAGTTCGCCGAGTTGTTGCCGGCCGATCTCCTCGGCTTTTTGCGAAGCGTTCCTCACGTTGATGTTGCCGAATACCACCCGCCCGCTGTGCGTGGGGCCGGTCACCTGATATTTGATCTTGATGTACTGGCCAGTCCCGTCTTTCGTGGGCTTGACCTCGGCCGCGGCGATGGTGGTGTCGTACCACCCGGCAGGCAGCGGGTCATAGTTGCCGCCGTTGCCGACGGGGAGAGATGCGACTTCAAAGACTTCGTTCAGTTGGGCCATTTGGCTTACTCCTTGGGTTGAATGGCAAACGAGGGACGGCCGGGTTTCGTGGTGATCGCGCCGGCCAGCGCGGTGGTGATCTGAGGCGCGGCTGCGTCCCAGGCCTTCATGTTGATCTCGGGTTTCCAGCGGAACAGGGTGGCGAGGTGATCGGTCAGCCCGTTCTCGTAAGCGAGTTCCTGGACCTTGTCGCTGTCCACCTTCCGGTCGAGGCGGCAGGTCACTTTGACCTTCCAAAGCCCAGCATCGACGTTCTGGACGCCCTCCGAATCGTCCGCGATGTTGGCGAGCGATCGGATCTGATCCTCGATCTCGCGGCGGCGCTCGGTGGCGGCGCGCTCATCCTCTTTGGCCTGCATCCAGGCCTCGGCGAGGTGTTGGAGTCTCATCGGGATACCCCCTCAGTCCAAGCGGCAAAGCTCGGCGCAGCCTGCTTCTGTTCCAGTTCGATCAACAGTTCGATGTAATGCTTCGCCTTCTCCAAGTCGGCCAGCCCGCCTTTTGCCTTCCAGCGGGTGACGTACTTGATGACGTTGCCCTCCATGTAGCCGATGCCGTTGGCGTGGATGAACTCCACGGGCTGGATGGCAAGCTCCTTGTAATGCTTGCCGTTGATCTGAGTCTCCAGTGCGCTCACGCTTTCCCCCCAATCTTTGCAATCAACGCTCCAAGGTCCGGCGTCTCCCAAGTGTCCAGTCTGCCGCTGCGGTCCTTCGCCTGCCACACACCGTCGCTGTGGCACATCAGCGCCCGCTGGGGCACGCCCTCGGAATCTTTCTCGACGCGCAGGGCCAAAACCTCGTCGAAAAAGTACGGGAGGCTCTGGCCCGTCTTGTTGCCGGGCATCGATGGCGAGTAGAGCACGCGCCCCATCTCGTCCTGCTGCTTTTCGAGCTTGGCGCTCATGTAGACGTTTCGCCCAGGCAAGTCGCGGAAGGCGCGGATGATGTCGCTCATGGCTTCCTGCATGGCCCCGTAGGCTTGACGCGGGTCTTTTGCCGCCTTCTTTTCGCCCACCAGGACCACCTCAGCGATCTCGCTGATGCTGTCCAGCGCCACCGACTGGTACTGCTGCGCCTCGGCCGAGTGCGCGAGCCAGTCCCACGCTTCGCGCAGCGTCTCCATGTTGTTGATCTCGATGTAGGGCAGCGCCGCGCCCGCAATCGACAGCAGGCCACCCTCTGCGCTCAGGATGATGGGCGCGGGAAGGGTTGGGATGAGACTGGTCTTACCTGCGCCGGCAGCGCCGTACACGAGGATGTCAACGCCAGATTCGTGAGCGTCGGAGGTGGACTTGAGTGATATGGCCATGTTGGTTCTCCTTCAGTTATGACAGAACACACGAACGAACTCAGCGATCTGCGCCTCACGCGCTGCGGCACTCGCTGCGTCCCACGCTGCGTCCCACGCCGCCACCGCTGCGGCACTCGCTGCGGCCCACGCTGCGGCCCACGCTGCTTCCCTTGCTGCGTCCCACGCTGCGGCCCACGCTGCGGCCCCCGCTGCGGCCAACTCATCATCCGTCGCTTGTCCATGCGCGTGGCGTTCCGCAACGTCGAGCGCGGCCAGACTGCGTGGGTCTTTCATCAGGTGCTGCACCTGCCGTGCACACCAGACAGCGTAGAGGCGCATCTCCTTCTCGTGGCCATCGACTGCTCGCAGGCACCAGATTGCGTCGTCCAGACCGTTAGACTGGAGGATCGTGGCGAGCGCCAGCGGCTCGTCGTCTGCCTGCGTCTTGTTGAGATGCGTCAGCAGTTTGCGCCAGCCGTCAGCGCATGGGTGGTGTTCCCGCACGCGGTTGAGTGTGGTGTAGATCATGGTTGTCCTATATTCCCCCCCCTTGCGGGGGAGGGTGGGTTAGATGTCGTAGCCCCGCCCGCGCATCTGGGCCATCACTTGCCGGTCAATGTCGTCATACTCCTCTTCGCGGAGGTGCGCGGTCCACTCCGCATCGCGGCCATCAGGGTACTCAATGGCCAAATACAGTTCGTTGTGCGTAATGCTTGTCCACTTCCAGTTGATATGCGCGACCAACTGAGCGCCCCGGACCTTGATCGGGTAGCCTTCCATGCTCACGCCTCCTCGCGCACTTCGACCCGCTGGCCCAGTCCGTTGACCTCAAGGGCCACCGCTGCTTTCATCGCAGCGGCTTGCAATTCGTAAGACTGCTCTTTGTCGTAAGCAACGCGGTACAGGACCGTGATGGCATCGCTGAGATGCTTGGTAGTGAGGGTGCTGTACATTGGTCAGAACCCGTAAACGAGAGCGGTTGCCCACAGCACGCCGCAGGCAATGGCGAAGGGCCACGCCCACCACGGATCGCGGGCGTGCGGCTCCATGCGGGCCTTGCGAGTCTGGTAGTCGGTCATCAGAAAATTCCTTGCTCGGTTGTGCGCGGCTTGCTGCTGCGCGGCTTGCTGCGCGGCTTGCTGCTGCGCGGTTTGGCGATGGGGCGCGGCTGTTCCGCCCGCGCCGCCCGGGCGGTGCGGGGGAAGGCGGGGAAGGGCCAGAGGGGGGTCATGCTGCGCGCACCGCATCAGATGCGGCCCGCAGAATCGATTGCATAGCCGCCGACTTGTAGCCAGCGAATGCGTCTTCAATGGTGTCAAACCGCTTCCCGAGACCACCCCAAGCGCGGTGCGAGGCATTGAGGCAGCAGACCATGACGTGATGCGAAGACACCCAGATGTGAGCGCGATGCTTGCCGCATTCGGCCTCGATCAGATGCGAGCCGGTAGAAGGTTTTTCGTGGCGGGTAATGAAGACTGTTGTCACTTGATCTCTCCTTTTCTGCCGCTCGGCCTATCCGGTTGGCATGAGTGAGATTGTGGCAAAGCGTGCGAGCAATGTCAAGCACTTCCCGCACTTTTCTTGCGTTGTATTTTTGCAACTGTCAGCCCGTCTCCCCATAAGCTTGCGCCAGCCCGTCTGAATACTGGATGGCTGAGACGTAGTTCTCCGTCTCGCGCAGCACGATGGCGCGCAGGGCATCACCGAAAGTGTTCTCGCGCATGAATGCCACAACATCGACATCGTCGGGGGTCATGCGGTCCGACGATGTAACTGTCAACGACTCATAGACCGTAAAGCTCAGCGAGGGGACTCGCCCGAAACCGACATGAATCCGCTCCGTAGAGGCAACGATGGAATACGGCCCGATTTGAAGGGTGTCGCTCTCCTGGTCGGAACTATCGACGTAGATGGCCGCATTGCCAAGCTCGCGCAGATGCGCAAAGACCGGACCCGGCAACTGGGCGAACAAGTCACGGGCTTGCTGGGCGTGGGCGTGGGTGAAGGTGAACATGGTTCCTCTCATTCGGCCCAAGCCGGGATCGGCAGGCCGTTCATGGCGCGGCTGACCTTCGGCCACGTTTTGCGGACTTCCGCTGCGGTGGCAAGCCGCAGCCAGTCATCCAGAAGTTGGCGACGATATTCGGGGCGAGCCGCGAGCAAGCTGCTAAGACGCTCGCGGGCCATTGATGCGCGGGTGTTGGTGGTGGGCATGGGTGGTCTCCGGGGGAATGCCGAGCGCTAGGCCCGGCGATTGTGGTTAGGCGGCTTCCTTAAGCGACGAAAACACGCCGCCGAGACCGTGGTTTTTGCCACCGCACGAGCACTCGCAGGTGCCATTGATCTTTCCGTTCATGCACTTGCTATTGCACTCATGCTTGGACGCGAAACGTTTGTAAGTGATGCCGCGCTCTACCGGCACCAGTCGTCCATCAGCGGCCACGCCCACAAGGCGCGAGAAACTGTCGTTCCAGTTGGCCTTCGACTTCACGCCGCCCATCGCTTCGAACTTGGCGTTCGGCACGCTGGTGACTCGGGTCAGTTCGTCGGTGCCGTTGAAGTAGCGGAAGAAGTTGCTCATCTCGTCTCTCCTATCTCGCCGGTCGGCCCATCCGGTTGGCGTGTTGCAATCATCCGCGTATCGTGGCAGGATGTCAACAGGTTTTTTCAAGGCGATTGGAATGACACTACAAGAAGCGCTCGACCACTACGGGTCGCGCAAGGCTATCGCTGATGCGCTGGGCCTGTGGCCACAGACGGTTTACGCATGGGGCGACAGCATTCCGCTGGCGCGGCAATACGAGATCGAGGTCCGTTCAGGCGGCGCGCTCAAAGCGGACCGGCCCGATGAGCAGCGAGCCTGACTCCATGCTCGCCGCAGCCCTTGAATACGCTAGCTGGGGCTGGCCCGTTCTCCCGCTGGTGCCGGGGGGCAAGGTCCCGGCCACGCAGCACGGGGTGCATGACGCGACCACTGATGAGGCTCGCATTCGAGCATGGTGGGAAGCGAACCCGCAGGCCAACATTGGCATCGCGGCCGGCGTGCGAAGCGGCCTGATGGTCTTGGATGTGGATCCGCGCAACGGTGGCGACGACAGCTGGGCGCGCCTTACCGCTGCTTGTGGCCAACCGCCCGACACCCCCCAAGCTCTCACGGCCGGAGGCGGCGAGCATTTCGTGTTTCGCTACGATCCTGCGATCCGGTCGGCCAAACTCGCCGAGGGGGTCGATCTACTGGCCGACGGGCGCTACTTCGTCGCTTACCCGAGTCAGGTCAATGGGCGGCACTACGTCTGGGAGGCGTCGAGCGACCCGGCCGATGGGCTAGCCCCTGCGCCCCTGCCTGAGACATGGCGGCAGGCCATCTTGGGGCGGAGGAAGGCCCCTGCGGCGGCCAACGACAGCATCATCGTCGGCAATCGCAACGCGGGCTTGACTTCGCTCGCAGGGGCCATGCGGCGGCACGGGATGAGCGAGAGCGAAATCCTGGCGGCGCTGACAGTGGCGAACGATTCCCGCTGCGAGATCCCGCTGCCATCGTCAGAGCTTGCTCAGATCGCACGGTCGGTCGCTCGATATGAGCCGGAGTCAGATGTTGCGGCGAGTGCGGCTCTGGGCGCGCAGGCGGCTGAAATGCTGCTCGCGCCCGAGGCTGATGTCACCGAGCGCTTGCAACTAGTCTACGGCGATCAGCTAAGCGACGAATACGAGGCCCCCGACGAACTGGTCGAGGGGATGATGACCATCGGTTCGTCAGTCGTGGTTTACGGCGACAGCAACAGCGGCAAGACCTTCTGGGCGCTATCAGTGGCCACCGCAATCGCCACCGGCTCGCCATGCTACGGCCGGCAAACCGACCCAGGTCTGGTCATCTACCTCGCAAGCGAAGCGCCCGCCAGCATCCGCTCTCGGATGCAAGCTATCAAGCGCTACCACAAGTGCGACCTCGCTAATCTCGCGATGGTCCCCGTACCACTTAACTTCCACGCCGGGAACCAGGACGCCACCGATGTCATCGCCCTGGTTCGCAGCGTCGAGCAAGCCCGCAATCAGCCCGTGCGCCTCATCATCGCCGACACCCTGGCCCGTATGAGCGCCGGGGCCAACGAGAACAGCGGCGAGGACATGGGGCCTATCATGGCCCGCTTCGAGTCTGTCGCCAAGGCAACCGGCGCCGCGATGATGATCATCCACCACAACGG
>Ga0315901_10002625_pt1 | contig 24453 bp, 22 predicted proteins | sample LakEriMetagenome_10_FD_203761 | JGI IMG/M metagenome (GOLD analysis project Ga0315901, IMG submission 203761) | Freshwater fungal communities from buoy surface, Lake Erie, Ohio, United States - Buoy 2 MA116 | ecosystem: Environmental > Aquatic > Freshwater > Lake | place: USA: Lake Erie, Ohio... | reverse complement strand
CCTGTGCATGTGCACGACATCCAAGCCACGTTGCTCCATTGCCTCGGATTCAACCACGAACGCCTCACGTACCGAGCCCAAGGTCGCGACTACCGATTGACCGATGTCCACGGGAAAATCGTCAACGAACTCCTTGCGTGAACTAAGGTTGCCTGCGCAACGTGTCCGAGGGGGACTCGCCAAAGCACTCTTTGTAAGCTCGAGAGAAGTCACCAAAGTGCCAGAAGCCACAACGAGTTGCTTCTTTGGAAACCGTCGTCGAGACATAATCTGCAGAACGCAAAATCTGACGTACTCGATGAAGCCTCAATTGGTTCAAATAGGCCATCGGGGACATTCCCAACAACTCCTTGAAAGCGTATTGCAAGGTTCGCTCGCTTACCCCTGCTGCTTCGCACAATTCGCTTACATGAATCCGCTCTGAAAAGTGCAAAATTGCATAATTCACGGATATCTGGACGATTCGTCTGCCCCTGAGCGCGCTTGTACTCAGTTTTACGACATCTTGGTTGAGAACCGCAATCGACTGGCCAACCGATGTTGGGTCACGAAGATCGCTTACAGTGACAGCGGCTTGATGGACAAGCGGATCTGGTGGGAGATCCAGCGGAGAAACAACCATGGTTTGCGGAATTTCGATAGACCCAGGATATGTTTTGATCGAATACTGGCATTAGACCATCAATCTATTGTTTCGACGGTGAAAAAAAAGCAAGTAAAGGACTTTGGTCATGATTTATTGTTTGCCACTCGTCCATATCCTAGTACTTTCGACGTTACTTGCTTTCAATGCAAGTAACGTCTTTGCAACCGATCCACCAAGGCGCAGCCCAAACATATTGCTCCTCGTAGCAGACGATTTAGGTTATTCGGATCTTGGCTGCTTTGGTGGCGAAATCCTCACTCCCCATCTAGATGCGATGGCAAATCGAGGATTGAGAGCAACCAATTTTTACGTTGCACCGAGCTGCTCTCCCACGCGTTCGATGCTTTTGAGCGGAACCGATAGCCATATCGCTGGGATTGGAAACATGGCCGAGTGGACAGGCCCGACGCAGCATGGTAAACCGGGATATGAAGGCTTCCTGAACTCCCGAGTCACTACCGTGGCTTCAAAACTAAAGCAGGCAGGCTACCACACCTACATGGCAGGCAAATGGCACTTGGGTGACAAGCCTGACCAATGGCCAGCGGCACGCGGGTTCGAACGGGACCTTTCACTGCTGCAAGGTGCAGGAAGTCATTGGTCCGACATGCTCGGACTACTACCCACGCAACCACAAGTGATTTACACACGCAACGGTCAACTCGTAACGGAGCTACCCGAAGATTATTACTCCTCCAAGAACCTAACCGATTTCATCATCGAAAGCATCGATGCGAATGCCCTCGATGGCAAACCGTTCTTCGCCTATCTGGCTTATCAAGCTCCGCACGGTCCGTTTGCCATCCCCAAGGATTGGAAAGACCGCTGCAAGGGAAGATACGACCTCGGATACGACGCGATTCGCCAAGAAAGATTAGAGAGACAGAAAAAGCTTGGGATTTCGAGCCCCCATGCAGTCTCTTTCCCAAGACTACCGAATATTCCAGCTTGGGAGTCACTAACCTCCGAGCAACAACGCCTAGCGAGCCGCAAAATGGAGATTTACGCCGCGATGATCGAGTACATGGACGATCAGATCGGCCGCTTGATCGATCATTTGAAGCAGACAAACCAGTTTGATAACACCTTATTCGTCTTCATCTCCGACAATGGTGCTGCGGGTGAGGATATGGCTGAGTTGGTCTCGAAACTCGCTCCTGCTGCAAAAGACTGGTTCGACCGCACGTTCGACAATCGACCTGAAAATTGGGGTAATCCAGGCTCCGCAATCGAGTATGGTCCAGCTTGGGCTCAAGTCAGCAGCGTGCCATTTCGACTATTCAAAGGTGTTGTTGCCGAGGGAGGGATTCGCGCTCCACTGATCGTCACCGGACCAGGTGTCGCGCACAAAGGGTCTATCCACGATGCGGTACTACATACCATGGATATCATGCCAACTTTTCTTGAATCGGCGGGTGTCCAAAGGAACTCCGACGCAGATACAAACCTCACCGCGACGGTTCAAGGCAAATCTTTGTGGCCTTTGTTGAGTGGCTCTACCAGCGCAACCCGAACCGATGCGGACTGGCTCGGATGGGAGCTCTTTGGCAACCGAGCGATCCGACAAGGCGATTGGAAATTGCTTTATTTGTTGCCTGCTGCCGGAGGTACAGGCCAATGGCAACTCTTCAACCTCCGTGACGATCCCGCGGAAATGCGCGATCTATCAGCCATCTATCCTAAACAGCACGAGGCTCTTCTCAAGTTGTGGGAGCAGTACGTGACCGCAAATAACGTGATTATTTCGGATGCCGGACCCTTCGCCCAACACACGCCTTAATCCACTTACCCACGGAATCCGTAATTATGAAAATGCATCAGGTCAGTGACCACTGCTATGCGGTGATCAATGAAAAGAATCGAGTTTGCGACGCCAACTCAGGGCTCATCAATTGCGGTGGAGGAGTAGTCATCGACACCCAATCGGATTTGTCGCACGCGAATCGAATGATTGATCTTTTCAGCAAGGTATGGCCTGCTATGCCCAAACGGGTGATCAACACGCATGAGGACGCAGACCATGTTTGGGGAAACCAGTTGTTCGATAAAGCAGAGATCATCGCCCACCGATCGGTTCCGGAACGAATGAAGCAAGTCGCAGAACCGGAGGAAAGCCAAAAGCTTCTACACTCAGTAGGCAAATTCCTCACACGATTGATGCTCAAGACACTCCATCCAGGCCTCGCAGCAGCAGGACAGCAACTGCTAGAAGACTACAATTTCGATGGGATCAAACTCGTCTTGCCCACGACCTTGTTTGACACCAAGTACGAGTTGAATCTCGATGGTAAAGAAGTCCATCTGATCTATGTAGGACCTTGCCATCAAGTGGGCGATACGATCATTCATATGCCCGAGGAAAAAGTAGTGTTCGCTGGGGATGTTCTTTTCCGCCAGTGCACACCGATGGGCTGGACTGGATCGTACGAGAAATGGTTTCAGTGTCTTGATCTTTTGATTGAACTAAAACCCGATGTGATTGTTCCAGGACATGGGCCGTTGTGTGGAATCGAGGGTGCGATAGAAATGAAAGCCTATTTGCAGTATGTCCGAGGTGAAGCGAAGATGTCTTTTGATCAAGGCTTAACATCCCTGGATGCTGCGAAGAGGATCGAGTTCGGTCCCTACGGGGAATGGCGCGCACCTGCGAGACTCTACATGAACGTCGAACGGGCATACCGTGAGTTCCGCAATGAACCACCCGATGCACCTTGGGACTCCTCGGCAACATTCGACGCAATCTTCCAAGTCGCGAAGTCCAAGGGGATCACCCCCGAGTTTTAGTTCGATCACTGTCAGAAAGGGATCATTTCGTGAAGATCATTCGATTTACAACGCAAAGCTCACCCAAAGTCCATTTCGGCCTCGTTATCCGAAACCATGCAATCTCTTTTGAGACGTTAACGATCAAGGCGAAAACGACTATGCCTAGCTTGAGCGACAGTCGGTCCTATCTTGAGAATCTCCCTGAAAGCGAAAATAACGCCAAAAAGTTGCTGGCGTGGGGAGAAGATCACCTTAAGGAATTCAATGCAGACGAGAAGTACCCATTGCATACCGTACGACTCCTCGAACCAGTCGAAATCATAGCCTTGTTCGATTTCGGATTGACGCCAAAGCACCTAAAAAATTCTGCAAGTGTCATTGGGCTTTATGAAAAAGACAACCCTCAGACCGCTCCTTTACTCGAAGCGTTTGCAAGGGCTGTTATGGCTCCCAAAGCCAAGGCCCCCGAGGGACAGCCGGAACCTCTGTCGTATTACAAAAGCAACATGAATACAATCGTCGGAGATAACGAATCCATTCCCTGGCCCGCCTACTCGTCCAGGTTGGATATTGAGCCTGAACTCGCAGTAATCTATGGAAACCCAAAACAGCCTGTAGCAGGATTCTGCATCTTCAATGACATCTCAGCTCGCGACATTCAAGCTACAGAGTTTGTCGGTGGTTTCTGCTTGACCAAAGACATGGCAAAAGGCAATCAGCTCGGCCCCTATCTCGTGACCCTTGATGAAATCGGTGACCCTTACAATCTCGAAGTGACCGTAGAGGTCAACGGGCAGGTTAAATACAGAGGTTCTACGTCTGATATCAGCCACAAGGCGGAAGATATCTTCGCCTGGCTTGGATTCATTGCCCCAATAAAACCCGGTTCTGTCATGGGCTTTGGCACCATACCAGACTGCACTGGCTGCGACCATGACAATTTCATCGATCCGGGGTCGGACATCCGAATAAGTTTCGAGCGTCTAGGAACACTTCACTGCCGATTCGAGGAGCCTAAAGTGAAGCTGCTTCCGAGCCGCTGGCCCATTCGAGAACCACTGCGAAAATACCACTAATCACCGATTTGCTCACTCGATCTACGCAGGTAAGGTGCACTGGCATGAGTATGGAAAAAACGCGCTACGAACTCGGTTTGGCCACGATGCGCAAAATGTTCGGACCAGATGTCGACTCGGCATTGAAAGGACTCGAAGACTCCAGCCCCGATCTGGCTCGCTGCCTCGTGGAGTTTCCATTTGCAGACGTTTACTCACGACCAGGGCTAGACATGAATACTAGAGAGATGCTTACCATCGCCGCATTGACCGTCCTTGGTTATCCGCAGGCTGAGCTTAAAGATCACATTCGGGGTGCTTTGCACATCGGTTGTACACGAGACCAAGTACTGGAAATCATCCTTCAAATGGCCGTCTACGCGGGCTTCCCTGCAGCCTTGGAGGCCGTGAAGACTGCCACTGTCGTATTTTCCGAGATTGATACAAACACGGCTAAAAAGGAATCATGATGAAATTTGATTTGATCTTCGTTGACCCCCACGGGGAAACCCACTTTGGTTCCCAGGAATTCCCCGAACACGAACTTGCCATGGGACCTCCGCCTAACCCCGTAGGTAAGACAAGTGAATTCGGAGCAGTGACCAACATGTCGGTCATCTCATTTCCTGCCGGGACGCAAGCCCCTGCGCACAATGCCCCGCAACCCTACATCTGCATTATCCTCTCGGGTGTCGGGGAAGTTGCTACCAGCGATGGCGAATCGAGACGCTTTCAAGCCGGCGATTTATTGCTTTGCAATGACCTGACCGGGAAAGGCCATGTCACTAAAGCCATAACCGATTTGACTCTCGCATTTGTAAATCGAGTTAGTACGTAACCGGTATACATTGCAAATATTCGCAAAAAAAATTTATCGCCATAGTGTACCTAGAGAACGAACCGATCGAAAAAATGAATACAAAAGCGACAACATTGGTGGACTCTACACACGGACTGAAGTTTACCGAGAGCCCGCGATGGTATAACGATAAGCTATGGTTTATCGATATCCACGACAAACGAATCAAAACGATCGGTATGGAAGGAGCCGTTGAGACCGTTGTCGATTTACCTTTCATTCCCAATGGCTTCGGGATCGCGCCTGACGGAACGATCCTCGTCGGTGACGCGTTCGCTCGGACAATCTACCGAGTCGAAAACGGTGCTTTGACACGGCTTGCTGATATCAGCAACCTGACCGTCTTCTGCCTCAGCGACGGTATCGTTGACAATCAAGGTCGAATGTACGTCGGGGATATCGGCTACAACTTTGTCGACCCGACAGCCAAGCCGGTCGAAACCTGCGTCCTGGTACTCGTAGCGACGGATGGAAAAGCCACGGTGGTCGCCGATCATCTTTCCTTCCCCAACGGAATCGTGATTACGCCAGATGGAAAAACTCTCATTGTCGGAGAAACAATAGGAAATCGACTGACTGCTTTCGACATCATTGCCGACGGATCACTGGCCAATCGACGGATCTGGGCTCAGTTGCCTTCATCCATTGGACCCGATGGAATATGCCTCGACGCCCAAGGAGGCGTGTGGTGTGCGAATCCCGAAGGCCAAGACAGTGTGGTACGGGTCTGCAAAGGTGGCGCAATTACCGATCGCATCCAAGTCGACACCCATGCTTACGCAGTGATGCTCGGCGGGCCAGAGCGAAAGCAGCTTATCATCTGCACCTCCGCCTCCCACGACCCGGACCAGATCCATCGAAGTCCATCCGCAAGTTTTCAATTGGTCGACGTCGATATCCCGGGTGCAGGCACGCCCTGATCTCGAAGAACTTTCCTCAAGCGTTTTTCGATCCTACCGGAAACGGGACCTAGAGCGGCTAGCGCCTAAAGCGATTTGGCGGTCTTGCCTGACGGACGGGTTATGTGCTTCGATGAACAAGGTGTCGAGGCCCGATATGGTGATCATGGACGGCCGTGGGCCTATCGCCGCTTAGTCGTGGCCAATTTCGATTTGGCCTGGTTACAAGAAAAGTAGATCGATCGAAATCAAAACAGATCAGTCGCTCTCTTTAAAATCATCGAATAGGAAAAGCTGCTTTAGATCCGATTTCGTTTTAGATTTCAGCTTGGGCATCGGATCCCGCTTCTTCCGAGACCCATGCTTTTGATAGACCCGCTTCGATTCATCGATCGCCGTTTCGGTTTGCCTTATCGCAAAAATCCTCTCCTGCGCCATCCGGTAAGCCGTTCGATGCTCGACGATCGGAAACGGATAATCGCGTCCCACCACACAACCGACCTGCGACTGCACGTGCATCGGCATACGATGCGGCTCAGGCAAGTACTCGTTCGGGACCCGCGCTAGTTCCGGGACGTATCGCCGGATGAATTCTCCGGTCGGATCCTGATCGATCACCTGCTTGGCCGGCGAGTAGATGCGTATCGTATTGATGCCCGTGGTTCCCGATTGCATTTGGCACTGGGAAAAATGAATGCCAGGCTCGAAGTCCAAAAAGCACTTCGCAAGATGCACAGCCGTCGGACGCCAATGCAGCCACAAATGATTCGATGCAAACGACATCAACATCGCCCGCATACGGAAATTGATCCAACGCGTTTGGGCAAGTGCCCGCATGCATGCATCGATCATCGGATAACCGGTGTTGCCTGACTGCCATGCTTCGAAACGCTCTTGATTGAATTCGTTCTCCCGAAGGCCATCGTACACGCGAGAGATGTTCTCGAATTCCAACGTAGGCTCGTCCTCGAGCTTCTGCATGAAGTGGCAATGCCATGCCAATCGCGAGGAAAACGACTTGAGGGATCCCAACCAACGCGAATCGATCGATCCGACCGGAGCTTCTCGGAGCTCTTCTTCCCTGGCCAACAGCTCCTGATACGTCGACTTCATCGAAAGGCATCCCCAGGCCAGATAAGGACTCAAGCGACTGCAGTCGTCCGGTGCTGTCACTGGACTCGACATCCCCTTGCGATAATTCACTCCCCGCAGCGTCAAGAACGACTGCAAGGTTTGAACCGCTTGGGACTGGCCACCTCGTTGCAGATCTTGACTCTGTTTAGACAATAAGCCCAGATCACTTCCTTGAGGAATTCTCCCCCAATCGAAGTCGCCGGGAATCACCATACTCGCTGGCGTCGGGGTGATCGGTGCTGTCATTCGCTTGTGCCAAATCTCGGCCCAGCCATTACGGCTCTTCAAGGGTCGAACCACACCGTTTTGCGGATACTGTTTCCAGGTAACCCCCAAGTGGCGAGCCCATCGCGCCACGGTGCGATCTCGGTCGTAAGTAAATTGATTGCCGGTCTCCTCGTGGGAGTACAATCCGGCGATATCGAACTTGCTCGTGAGCTCAGCAAAAACATCAGGCAACTCCCCGACACGTATCGCCAATCGCCCGCCAATCGCTCGGAGCTTTTCAGAGAGATCCTCAAGCGACTGAGCGATGAAGTCGAAGTGAACACGATCCATTTCGGGCATGGCCCAAAGTTTCGGCTCGAAAACATACATGACAACCGTCGCACCGGACCGGGATGCTTCCCATATCGGCAAATGGTCGCTAAGCCGCAGATCCCGCTTTAGCCAAACAAGATGGATAGCATCTCGTCCCATAGTCAACCTTTGCGCTCGATTGTGCTCAGGACGCACGGCGATTTGCGTCCATGAAAAATGTCCCTCTTCCAATTTAGCGGTAGGTCAAGTTCGCGATAGGTCAAGCCGTTTGCGCCAAGACCACATCGAGACTCACAACGCCCCCGAAATCACCAAGGGTTGACTCTGTCCTATAGTCATGGAGACTCCTTTTTTCTTGAACGCACCAGCACTTCATAAAGCGGTCGGTAAATCTTACAGATTGGTTCAAGGGAACTTCGTGAACAGCACACTTTGCAAAAATCTATCGAATCTTTGTTTTATCCTAGGTTTTGCTTCGATCATCGGATCGATCGCTATCTGGTTCTTAACGGGTGGAGAACTAGCCGAATCGAAAGCTCATGCAGAGCGTTTCGGGATCTTCGTCGGACTCTGGGCACCGACCTTCTTTGCGCTCTCAGGAAGACTCCGCGGCGAAGGCCTAGTCCGATAGGTCCGTACACGGATGCCACTCCCCGCCCTGGCCATAGCGAGTCTATGGGCTCCTAACCCTTATTTTTGATTCGGGCAGCGGAATCGGCCAAACACCGAGCCTCGTAACGCCACGTGCTTGGTCTTCCTGCCCGTTGTTCGCTCGCGCCACATTCTAAAGGACGATGGCTTCATCTCGGCTCGCATGAGCTTGATGACCTCACCCGGAGTGAGTCCAAATTGGGCTCGGATGGCATCGAACGCCGTCCGATCCTCCCAAGCCATTTGGATAATTCGATCGATGTCGGAAGGGGTCATTTCCATGGTTTTAACTCCGTACTCACGTTGCAATAAACTCTTGTATTCCCCGGATCATCGATTTGACTTCGCGAGCGATCGCCTCGATCAATAACTCCAAAGATCCAGGGGACGTCGCTGCGATGACTTCTTGGTAAATCGCGTATCCGTAAGTGCTTGCAGGAGGAATGTATCCAGGTTGCCAGTCGTTGGTCAAGGTTGCGACAAAGACTGGGTGCTCGGAAAAGCGTTCGCGCAAGGTTAGCTGAAAGACTTGATACAACTCACCTGGAACAAAAATCCATACGGCATCCCCCATAATCCCGATCCGCAGCCTTAACGGATACGAACGGCCTGGTACCAAATTGTACAAGCGGGTCAATTGCCGCGTTCGCTGTTCGACCTCCGCGCGGCAATCGCGGATGCGCATTTCATCGTTCGCAGCGCGCGCGATCGACTCTTCGGCAAGCCAATGCTCTCGCTGCGATGTCGTCTGCTCGATCGTAGGCAGGTCGTGCCTGTAGGGGAGCTCGACGAGTAACTCCTTCCATCGCCAAAGGGTCTGCCGATTCAGCGCCTCGTCCGAAAGCGCTTGATGTTTCCAAGTACCAATGGCAGTGCCCGAAAGGACCGGGCCGCAGTAACGGTACTCGGTTCCGGAGGGAGCCAATGTTGCCAACGTCGAAAGCGCAGCAAAGCCCACCTTTCGGCCATTTCGGTCCGCGATCGAGGTATCGCCGACGAAGCCCTCGCGCGGTCCAAGGTCCCCCGAGGCACCTTGGAGAAACAAACACAATCCACCGTTTTGCTCTTCGATCACCTCGCGCATCGCGCCGACCCAATCCGGACTGATCAGCGTGTTGTCCCAGGCTAAAGTGGTCGGATGGCAAGCATAGTTGACCACCGTCGCGAGACTCGTTCCCGAGGCATCGGTGATTTGGGCAAGCATGAGCGTATCGTCGGCTTGGCCTTTGGGATTAAAGCCGCAAACGAATCGATCTCCTTGGTCGTCGAAGTAGTCCCTGTGAGAGGCCAGATCGCAGCGACCTTGGCCATAGACGATCGTAGCAGGAACGACCTTGCTTCGTGCTCTACACGCAAGATCTGCCATTTGCACAGCGAGTTGATCCAGATACGGTGCGAGCAACTCTCCACCGGGCAAGTCGCTTCGCGTCCGGGACATCCATCCTGCACCGTGGGTATGCGACATCGAAACGAGGATATTGGCATAAGGCACACCGGTCGCTTCATGGATCGCATTCCGGATACTATGCAACTCCTGCGCATCGAGGATGCAGTGATCGAGCCCAAGGAGGATCTGGGGATCGCCCAGTGCCGGCGGGAGCGGTTCGAGCCACAGAAGCGTCGCCTCCAAGGGTCGATGGACACCCGTGGCACGGTCATGAAGCGCCGCGCCCCACATGCGATGGTAGATCCCGATCGGAGGGGTGATATCGCCGCGTACAACCGCCGCGCCGCATCGTGATTGCGGTGTTTTAACGACCTTCATGCTCGTCTCCAAAAAGTGTGCCTTGTGGATTGAGAAACGCCCAACAGAGGGCATCGATAGCCATCACGCAGGCAAAGAGAAATAGGATCAAATTCCAATTGCCCGTTTGAGCGACAAGCCAACCGGCCGTCAAAGGAAACAGTGCTGCCCCGAGATTTCCAAACATATTCATAGTGCTAAAAACCGTTGCAACTTGACGCCCACCGAAACTGATCGCCACGGTATAGCCGCTGACCCCTCCAAACGTAGCGCAAAATGCGCCCAGGGTTATCAATGCGATACTCTGTTGAACGTCACTTACAAAATACGAAGCGACGATCAGCAACGAACAGAGCCCCATCCCGACGACTGCAATTCCCTGCCTGCTGAGCCGCTTGTTGCCCGTTCTGAGCAAGAGCCAATCGGAGAAAAAGCCACCGGTCAGACTGCCGACCATACCACCGATTCCAGCAACCGTCGTGAGAACTCCCGACCCCAGGAGGGTCACATCCCTTGTTTTCTGCAGGAACGTCGGAAACCACGTCATAAAGAAAACCATGCCGGCGGCTCGGAAAAACTGTTGGGCGCACAGCAACCCCAAGGGCCAACTCCGCAGCAACCGCGACCAATCGACCGGAACGTTAGCCGCCGAGGTATTAGACGCCGAGGTATTAGCTCCAGCGGGTAGCTTTCGCAACGACACCAAACCCAGAAATACAGCAGTCCATAAGACCCCCGGAACCGCATAAGCCCCGAGCAATAGCCTCCAACGGTCGATGCCCCAAGCGTCGGCCCAAGCCGTCAACGACTGAAGGATCATCGCCGTCATCACCGGAGCGATCGCACCACCGAGGGTCATGCCCGAGGCAAGCAGCCCGGTAGCCCGCGCGCGCTCGGTTTCCGGGAAGATCCGCCCGAGAGCTTTGGCCGCACAAGGAAACGCACCAGCTTGTGCGGCCCCCATCAAACTCCACATCACCAACAACGAAACAAAATCGGTCACAAAGGCCGTCAGCAGCGTGGCCAACGACCATACGACGGAAAAGATCGCCAGTGCACGGCGGCTTCCTAGCCGATCGGCCAGCCATCCGCTCGGGATTTGCATCAAGCCGTAGGAGAAATACCAAGCCGATTGAATCCAACCCATATCGCGCGCCAAATCGGCAAACTCCAAATCGCCGGCGATCTCCGAAGCCGGGACGCTCAGAGCAGCGCGCTGTACATAGGCAATCGCTGCCGAAATACACAGAAGCGCCAAGACCTGATAGCGTCCTTGGTGGACCACCATCTCATCGGTCAGGGCCTTTGGCATAGAAAACTCCTATCGACTCTCAACGAGTTTTCGTTCGAGCCATGCAAACAATCGATCGACCTCGGCACATGTCTCCGAGTCGAGCTGCCATCCGTAAGGCTCGACTTGGAGTGTATTGGGAAAAAGTCCCCGCTTCTTGAGCAAGTACTTTTCGATCGCCAGAAATCCGTCGAGTCCAGCTTGAAGTTGCAAGGCCGTCAGAGCGCCGATGGGGAGCGATAACTCATAGATTCGCTCCTCATCGCCCTTTTGCAAGGCGTTCCAAAGAGCGACAATCCCGTCGAGTAGATCCGTACCGGGCATCGTACCGACAATACCCCGTCGGTAGCAGTCGACCAGATTGATCCCACCGGAGCCCTCGAAGATGCGAGCTCGCCCTTTGGTCGCATCGCGCAGTTTCGAAAGATTCGGACCGAGCGGGCTAGCCTCAGGCTTGAAAAAAATTCGCTCTTCGCCGAACTCGTCGAGCAGATTCAGATAAACACTCAAATCGATCGCCGCGCCGACGTAGCTCGAGGCATCCTGCACAACCAGCGGGATCGAAATCCCACGGGCTAAGGCAGCGAAGTACCCGGCCGTCTGTGCGCTACCAAGGGAAATCGATACCGGGGGAATCGCCATGACAGCGCTTGCCCCGAGCCCCTGGGCATGGTCAGCAAAGTCCAACGACTCTTTGACACTCTCGGCCCCCACACTGATGACCGTAAAGCCACGTCCCTGTACCGCCCGAGAGACATAACTGGCCAGTTCTTTGCGACCATGGTAGCCGAGCCTCAGGACCTCGCTGACCATCGCGATGACCACCCCATGGGCACCTACCTCAAAGGCCCAATCGATTTGCCGCTCGAGCGTCGGTACGTCGATCGAACCGTCCGTATTGAGTGGGGTCTGGAGGACAGGCAGTACTCCGTGCAACAGGTTGGGTGCTGGTTTGATCAAGGATGCAATTCCGATCGTAGTGAAGTTGAAGAATTCTCACCAATCGCCAACACTGCCATCGCGATGAAACACCCGCTGCAAGATCTCTTGCTCGAAAGGATGCTTTCGGACCTCGTCCTCATCGATCGAGATTCCAAGGCCAGGCAGGGTATTCGGGCTCACCGTACGCGTGGACTTATCGAGCCGGAACCCCTCCTGCACAATCTCGTCACGCCACGGTACGTCGTTGTGAACCGATTCGCAGATGATGTAGCTAGGTTGAGCAAAACCGAACTCGATCGAGGCTGCGGTGCTCACGGGCCCCTGCGGATTGTGAGGGGCCAGCGCGACGCGGTAAGCGTCGGCCAAGGCAGCGACGCGTCGCGCCTCGGTGAAACCTCCACAATGCGTGATGTCCAACTGACAAATCTCACAGCCTCGCGCTGCGAAAAGATCGCGAAAGGCCGCCAAGTGGGTCATCCTCTCGCCGGTTGCAATCGGAGTCGTCACCGCCGCGTTGATGGCTGCAAGGCCGTCGATCGATTCAGGCCAGCAAGGTTCTTCCAGGAAGTAAAGCCCATAGGGCTCTAGGGCTTTGGCAAACTGCATGCCCATCGCTGGAGAAGGCCTCGCATGGCAATCGACCATGATGTCGATGTCCGAGCCCACGGCTTGCCGCATCGCCGCCACACACGCCTCGGCCGCCTTGATCGGCTTTAAACCTTCGATCGGCATCGTCGAGGGGACCGCCATGGACTTAAATGCTGTGAAGCCCTCGGCAAGAGCCTGCTGAGCCAGCTCAGCAAACCGTTTCGCATTGTCGACCGGCGTTTCATAAAAACTCTCCATCGAACCGCCACCCAAATGACAATACAGGCGGATGGTGTCGCGGACCGGCCCACCCCAGAGCTTGTGACAAGGTACCCCGTGAATTTTACCGATGATGTCCCAAAGCGCCAGATCGATGCCGGCGATTGCGGTCGATCGGACAATCCCATGTCCATGCCAAAAATGCTGACGCCACATCATCTGCCAAAGGTGCTCGACCCGAGTTGGATCTTCTCCCAGAAGCAGTTGGGACAGATCCTCGATCGCCCCGACGACGCCTCGGGTGTGCCACTCCAAGGTCGCCTCACCCCAGCCAAACAAACCAGGCTGATCCGTCAGAACCTTGACGAACACCCAGTTGCGCATCCGGGCATGACATACGAGCGTTTCGATGCGGGTGATTTTCATGGATAGCTCTTTGCACCCATCCCCGAATAGGAATACACGCCAAGCCCCGAAAGGACCACTCCTAGACTCAGCAGGAGGGCAAAGCGATCGGCCGTTGCCAATACGAACACCCAGCCTGCCGCCGCAATCAAACTTGGGATCGGATAAAACCACATCCGGAATGGCAAGTGAATATCCGGCCGCGTGGTTCGCACAATATGCAACGCGACGATCTGCCCGAGAAACTGCACCACAATCCGAACGCAAACCGCCGCACTGATGACCGTCGTCAGATCCAAAAAACAAAACAACGAAGTCAGAACCCCCAAAGCCAAAAGGGAAACCCAGGGGTACTTCCCCTCGGGATGCAATTTGCCAAATACCCCGTAAAAGTCCCCCTGACGGGCCGCTGCAAACGGAATCCTGGAGTACCCAAGCGTGATTGAAAACATGCAGGCTGCAGCCGTCCAAAGGATCAGCCATGTGAACGCGACGGCCCAAGGCCTACCATAGAGAGTCTCCATGAAATCCGCCGCGATGTTTTTCGACTCCATGGCTTGTCTCCATGGCACGACCCCTATGATGCATAGATTCATCGTCATGTAAATCAATGCGATCAGAATGACCGACCCCATCACCGCACGCGGAATCGTCTTGGACGGCTCACGGACCTCGTCTCCTAAATGGCATACATTGTAGTACCCCAAGTAGTCATAGATCGCAATCAGCATGGCGGCTCCCAACCCCGAAGCAAACTGCGAGTCCAATCGGAACGCATTCTCGGGAAAGTCGATCTTCGACCAATCCATGTACCACCAACCGCTTAAAATCACCAAAGCGACGGTCAAAAGCGTTCCGCAGGTCATCAGTACCGCGATCCATCCGATGCTCTCGATCCGGCGACACAATAGAAGCGTGATAACAACCACCGCCAGCACCAAAATCCAACGCGTGCCACCAGGTATGGATCCGAATCGCTCGACAAGACCCGGCATGGCGTATTCGAGGTAACTCAATGCACCGATGTACCCCGAGGCCATCTCCATCGCGCCGCTGACCATAAACTGCCATATAAACAGAAACGGTAGAATCCTGCCCCATCGATACTTGCTATAAATCTGCTTGAGGAAATGATAGGTACCCCCGCTCCCAGGCAACGCGGCTCCAAGTTCGCTCCACACCAAGCCATCGCACAAGACCAATATCGCCGCGAGTACCCAAGCGATCATCGCTTGCGGCCCAGACATCGCTGCGATGAAGGCCGGAATCGTAATAAATGGCCCAATGCCCACCATGTTGGCGATGTTGAGCCCTGTCGCTTGGAGTAGTCCAAGCCCCCGATTCAACTCGCCATTGGCTCTAGGAACGTCACTCGCTATCGCCTCGGATCTCGGATCGTCGCTCATCGCAGAATCGGCCTAACTACATTGCCCGCAACGTCCGTCAAACGATAGTCGCGACCTGCGTGCCGATAAGTCAATCGGGTATGGTCTAGGCCCATCAAGTGCAAAATCGTCGCGTGAAGATCGTGTATGTGAACCTTGTCCTGCATGGCACGAAACCCAAAATCATCGGTGGCACCATGAGCCATTCCGCCACGCACTCCACCACCTGCCATCCAAACCGTGAACCCCCAAGGATTGTGATCCCGGCCATCGGAATTCTCCGTCGTCGGAGTCCTACCAAACTCACCACCCCAGAGCACCAACGTGTCATCGAGCATCCCGCGTTGCTTGAGATCCTTCAACAATGCCGCGACCGGACGGTCGATGTCTTCACACAGTGTTCGTGTCGATTCGTTATGGTTCGAATGCGTGTCCCACGGCTGACCGTTCCCATAGTAAACCTGCACCGTGCGAACCCCTCGCTCTACCAACCGCCGAGCCAATAAGCAACCATTGGCGAAATGCGATTTGCCATAAGCCTCCCGCGTCGACTCGGTCTCCTTCTGAATGTCAAAGGCTTCTGCCGCCTCAATTTGCATCCGAAATGCTGTCTCCATCGCATGGATTCGAGACTCTAGCTGTGGGTCGACTCCTGCCCGAACATCGCTTTGTTGATTCAAATCCTTTAGCAACTCCAACTGCTCGGCTTGGGCCTCGCCGCTCCACTTGTTGTTTTGCAAGTAGGGTATCATCTGCTTGGGATCGAGATTCGAATGGTTGACATACACCCCCTGATGCTTGGCTGGCAGAAAACCACTGGACCAAAGCTCCGAGAATCTTACAGGTCGGCCAGGACACAATGAGATAAACTCGGGAAGATTGGCGTTCTCCGAGCCCAACCCATAGGATAACCATGCGCCCAAAGTCGGCCGATTCGGAGTGATCGTCCCATTGTTCATCATGAACAAAGCCGGACCATGGTTCGGATTGTCGGTGTGCATCGACCGGATAACACATAAGTCATCGGCAAACTGGGAAGTGTAAGGGAGCAGTTCGCTGATCTCCAAACCGCTTTGCCCGTGATGACAAAATCCAAACGGAACGGGCATCAATGCACCCGTGGGCCGTTCGGTCCTCAAGTCCGCCCCTTGGGGTTTCTGTCCAGCGAATTTGTTCAACGCAGGTTTCGGATCGAACAGATCACCCTGAAACGGCCCTCCGTTCATGAACAAATGGATGATCCGCTTGGCCTTCGGCGCAAAATGCCCCATCGTTCCAAGTTGCCCTGCCGAGTCGGCGTCGGCGGAACCCATCGAAGCGTGGTTTTCTCTGGGCAAAAGATTTGCCAATGCCAACATTCCAAGCCCAGCACCTGTGGTTTTCAACGCCTCTCGACGCGTCAGGACCGACGCAATACCCTCCTGTGAGATTCTCATCTGCCGGTCTTCCCTCAATTACAAAAGTAAAATTCGTTGCTAGCCAACAGCGTTTGTGCCAAAAGCTGCCATCGATCAGGTGCGACTTGAACGAACTCCTTGATCCTTGCGAACTCTCGCTCGGTCGGTTCTCTTTGATAAAGCCATCGGTGCAAGCGTCGAATCCTCTCTTGCACATCGTCGATGCCCTCGCGATCCAAACGAGCAATGAGCGCCTCGGACCGCTCGATCACAAAACGGCTATTCAAAACGTACAACTGCTGAAGCGGAGTGATCGTTGGAATCCGAGTTGGACTATGGGTAAGCGGATCAGGAAAATCAAAAAGCCGCAGTAAATCCGAAACTTCTCGCCGACGGACGTGACCGTAAAGAGTTCGCCTCGCATTGGTCAAGCTGCCAAGTTCCTGCGAAGGACCGCCGATCTGATAACTCAGACCTTCGGTGACCTGCAAGAGACTGTCCCGCCAAGCTTCGACGTCCAAAGCCCTACTCGGAAACGCCGAGAGGTAACGCAACTCGGAATCCTGCGATTTGGGCAATTCATGCCGACGCTGATAAGCCGCCGAAAGAAGGATTTCTCGATGCAACCACTTGATCGACCACCCCTGCTCGATGAAGCGATGCGCAAGATCGTCCAACAGTTCCGGATGCGTCGGAGCCTGACCCTGCCTGCCAAAATCGCTCGGTGTATCGACCAACCCACGACCGAAATGATGCTTCCATATCCGATTGACCATCACCCGCGCCGCAAGATCCTGCGATTGGCCAGTAATCGACTGAGCAAGCTCATAGCGACCACTGCCTTGGGTCCACCCATCCACCACCGATGTTGGCTGGGTCAGTACTGAAACGAACCGTCTCGGAACACTCGCCCCTAGCTTGTTGGGATTCCCTCGAATCTCGATCGCCGAATCCTTGAGCTCACGCTCAAAGACGATCCTGCTACCGTGGGAACCCTCGGCTTGGCGAACTTCAAGTCGCAGATCCTCCACTCCGGGAGTCAAAAGCGAATCGTAACCGGCGACCGATTTGGCCTGTTCGATCTTTTGACGTATCTCGGTCGCCTTCAACTTGTCCTCTTCCTTGTCGCTCTTGGAGAGCTTCTCGAACTCAGCATCGAGCGCCTTGACCGACTTACGCGATCGGACCACCTCAGCCGCATCGACCCCTTCACTCAAAGCCACATCGGTGGACTTGCTGTTCGATAGAACTCCGGCGATCGCATAGTAGTCGCTATGCGTCAGTGGATCGTACTTGTGATCGTGGCAACGCGCACATGCAAGATTCAACCCCAGAAAAGTACTCGATACGGTATGGACCCTCTCTTCGACCTCGTCCGATACGATCGATTTGATGATCTCGACGGGTAACTGCAACTCCTTCCAATACGACGGGCTCAGCCCGAGAAATCCCAATGCCGCTCGATCGCTCGCCGGAGTGCCGGGTATCTGATCTGCTGCTAGTTGCAGTTGCACGAAACGATCGTAAGGCAGATCGCGATTCAAGGCTTCGACAACCCAGTCGCGGTAAGGGTACGATGGGCCGATCGTCTCGGCCCAGTCCTCCATCGTATCGCAGTAGCGAACCAAATCGAGCCAATAACGAGCCCATCGCTCGCCGTAGTGCCCCGAAGCTAGATACTCATCGACACGGCGCTCGTACGCATCGACTGCGGGGTCGGAGATGAACGAGGATACCTCCTGGTCGCTAGGGAGCAATCCGAGCAAATCAAGCTTGAGCCGTCGCAAAAGAGACCTTCGATCCGCTTGGGCCGAAGCGACCAAGTCGAGTTCGATCAGCTTTCGTGCGATCGGAAGATCGATCCGATTCTCGATCGAAACCGTCGGACTTCGCAATTCCACCGCGTCGATCGACTCGCTCGACATCGGCTTGGTAGGTACAAACGACCAGTGCAAGCGACCCGCCTCGATATCGATCGATCGCTGAACCTTGGCCGCTTGCTCGTCGCTGGGCATCGAAGCTCCAGAACGAACCCAGAGTTCAAGTTTGACGATGAGCTCCTCGGATAACTTACCTGCTGGCGGCATCGCCGAATCGAGATCGTGGTACCGGACGGCTTGGACCAACAAGCTCTCGTCAGGCTTCGAGGCAACCACACTCGGACCGCTATCCCCACCCACTAGGATGCCGTTAGGCGTATCGAGCCGCAGGCCTCCCTGAAGCGACTTGGATTCCGACGAATGGCATTCGTAGCAATGCTCGGCCAAAAGCGGTCGAATATGCTGTTCAAATTCGATCGATTCGGCTGGTGGTTGGCCATAGGAAGGTAGGCAAAACCAAAACGATAAGAGCCAAATGCATGAGGAATACTTCATTCCGGTCTCCTAGATGGGGCAGGGGACTCTAATGTAGCCCCAGGCTAGTCCCAAAGCAACCAGCAGACTTACGAACCGACCCCTTATTGCCTCGCGATTGTCCCCAATCGATCCTCCTGAGGCACTAGTGTAGATCGATTGTCCCCAATCGATCCGCCCGAGGCACAAAGCCGAGAGGTTTGCCGCCAGCAGAAAACAGCCGAAAAACCAAAGACCCCGACGCCATGCGTCGCACCGAGCCATTGGGGACAATGGCTCTACACTAGGTACACCGTCCGCGACAAAAGCACCCGACTACTGACCCTTGGACAACTCATCGATCCGGTCCTGCGATTGCTTGGCCAACTCGTGATCGCTATGGTTGCTGAGCAAGAACTCATAGAACTTCTTGGCAGCGTCGATCGCCTTTCGTCGCCGCTCACCGGTCAAATCCCCAATCAAAACCTCCGAGCAGCGGCCTGCTTCATAAGCGCTTCTGGCCTGCCAATTCTTGATCTCCTCTGAAGCTTGCGTTCCCCCGAATCCATACATGACCTTCTGGAACACCTGCACCGCCTTGGCGTAATCCTGCTGTGCAAACCACAACTCTCCCTCCATGAACCTCGCACGAGCCCCAAGCTCGTTTCGCTGCTCCTCAGCGATCGACTCAAAAAGCTTCAAGGCCTCTTCGTTCCTCTTCAAATTTTGCAACGCGACGGCTTGTTCGTACCTCGCGATCGGCAGGAGATTTGAATCCGGTACCACCGTGGCCATCTTGGTGACCCAAGCCTCCACGTCGGCCCACTTTTTCAACTCGCTTGCCGTCTGGGCCCCATGCAAATAAATCAACGATTGAACTTGCTCCTGTATCCCCAGGCGATCCTGTGCGCTCTCGAGCGCTTTGCGCGCCGAATCGTAATGGATCATCGCCGATGCATACTGCTGAAGCTTGTAAGCGCACTCGGCAATCATCAGTCTAGCATCGAGCGATAACTCCCCTTTGGGAAACTCGGCCAACTGCTTGCTAAATCGCTTCGCTGATTCCTCATACTGCTTCTGTTGGTACAACGACAAACCGATTTTGTAGAGGGATTTCTCCTGCAATTCTTTGCTCGAAGACTTGCTTGCTGCAACCGTGTAAGCCTTGACCGCCGTTTCGAAACTCGCGTTATCAAAGTCGGCTTGACCAACGTGAAAATAGGATTCAGCGGCCACTGGACTCTCAGGATACTTCTCGGCAACGGCGCGGAATGAACGGTTGGCTTGCTCGAGTTGCCCAAGCTCTTTCTGTGCCCAAGCCCTCTCGAAGAGAACACGGTCCATCAACGCGTAAGTGGGAAATTCTTGTTCGATCCGATCGAAAATCGCCACGGCACGTTCGAATTGAGAATCCGAAACCAAACCGACTCCGAGCTCGTATAGAGCCTTGACCATCGCCCCCTTGGTCGGATTCTGTTCGATCAGTTTGGTTAAGGCTCCGATCGAGTCCTCAAGCTTTCCAGTTTGCCGCAAGCAGATCGCATTGGCCACGATCGCCTCTTGTGCCAACCCAGGGTTCTTCGTCGAATCGATCACTTGCAGGACCAACTCCTGGGCCTGGGCATATTGATTCTGCTGAATCAACAAATAAGCAGTGTCAAATTTGGCGAAATCTCGCAAGCTCGTATCGGTGTTCTGAACGATGACTCGCTGGTACCAATCGATCGATTCCTGTGTTTTACCCGCCTGGGCCGAAAGCTGTCCGAGCCGAAACTCAGCCTGGGTTTTGAATCGAGACTTTGGAAACTCCTTGAGCAACCTCTCTAAGACCTCCTTGGCCTTGACCTTGTCCTGCTTGGCCTCATGAGCCTGAGCCAAGACCAGTAAAACCTCGTCGGCTTGGCCCCATGTCGAACTCAGTTTCAACGATTGATCCAACGCGGCGATCGACTCGTCGGGTTTGCTGAGCTTCAGCAGACAAGCCCCTTGAAGGAATCGAGCTTCGGCCTGCACCGAAGGATCCTTGCTCTCCTTGACAATCGCGTCGATGCGCACCAGTGCTTTTTCGGGTTGCCCTGCAAGATACTGCGCGGTGATTCCACGCAATTCCCAATTCGTTCTCGAAGGATGGTCCTTGGCCGATTGCACGAGCTTTTCGAAAGCTTCAGAGGCTGCCGGGTGCTCACCGCGCTGCAACAGGGATTCGGCGCGGACATAACCGACGTCAGGAATCAATTCGCTGCCGGCAAAGCGAGTCTCGAAGGCTTCGGCCCATCGCAGGGCCTCTGGTAAATCCCCCATCTGCATCGCAGCAAAAGCCGCATTGTAGGTTGCCCGTGGAGATACCGGTTCGTCGGCATACTCGACGGCGATCTGCTCAAACAACTTCCGGGCCTCGGCCTTGCCTTCTGCGGTTGCAAAAAGCCCATCGGCCAAATCGAGTTTAAGCAAAGCCAACTGGCTCCGCGTCCCAGGAGTTAGGTCCTTGGCGGGAATCCGAGAGGCCCACTCCAAGGCTTCGCGAGCGATGGGAACGACTTGCTCTTTTTGGTTCTGAAGCACCGCGATTTGGCACAGCCAATGGGCTGCCTCAATCGCCTTGGAATCCTTCGACGCGAGCACTTGGACAAACGCTTCCCGAGCTTGTGCGTACTTCTTGTCCCGCATCAAGGCTTGGGCCATCGAAAGCGAAGCGTTTTGCGCATATTTCGAATTCGGAAACAGCGTTGCAAGCTGCTTGTAGGCCTCGGACGACTTCGCATACTGCCCAGACTTGGCTAATGCAAAGGCGTACCGCGAATAGATATAATCGGCCAGCGGGGACTTTTTGAAATCCGCAGTGCCGATCACCTGCTCGTACCTAGCAGCAGCTTGATCGGGTTTGTCCAACTGCAAGGCGATTTCGCCTAATCGAACATTCGCATCGCGAACCAATGGATGCTTGATATGGCCGGCAAGCAGCGCCTCGTAGTTCTCACTTGCAAGTTTCGGTTGCTTGAGTTCCTCATAGGAAAAGCCCAACGCAAAAAGCGCTTCGGGAACCAACGGAGATTTGGTCAGCTTCTTGTTCTGCGCCAACTGATTGTAAAATCCCACGGCCTTTTCGGTATTGCCGAGTCGCGACTCGGCTTCCCCAGCGTAAAATATCGCTCGATCCACCGATGGACTGTCAGGGTACTTTTCCAAAAAAGATGCGAATACCTTCGAGGCCTCTGCCAAGGCAGCTTTGGACTCCTTTTGTGGGTCGCTCCCCAATTGGACCAAGCACCAGCCGAGGTTGACCAACGCCTCTTCCTGCTCCTTGAGATCCTTGTCCTCGAGCGATTTTCGAAACGATCCAACCGCATTGGCATAATCCGGTGGCGATTGCTCCTGATAGCAAAGACCCAAATAATAACGCGCACTGGATGCCAAGGGGTCGCCAGGAAAATCCTTGATGAGCCTTTGCCATTGCTCGAGGGCCAACGGATACGCTCCATTGTTTTGGGCGTTGGCCGCATCGGCAAACAACGCTCGGACTCGCTCTTTACGCTTCTCCTCCTCGCTCATTTTGCGAACCGGAGCCGCGGGCTTTGGAGTCCCAGGTGCCTGAAAACCTGGCTTGTTAGGCTGTGGACTAGGCTTGCCAGGTTGCCCCGCGTTGGGGGTCTGCCGGGCGGGCGGTTGACGGTTTTGCGCGAAACCCAACTCGGCAAAATTCGATACCGATCCGAAAACGGTCAACGAGGCCAAAACTGCCACGACCATCCGACGGGCACGACGCCCGCCAAAAACTATGCCCAAAGCGTTCCTATTTGAATGATCTACCATACCCAGCATTCCCTTGTTGGTCCAAGCGTTGGTCTTCGCGCGTTTCGACTCAGGCTGCAATACCGCTGGTATCACCCCTGCATAATGTACAGAAATAATGTACCGAATCGATGGTGGTTCGAGAAACCCCCTGGTTCTTCGGTAGGCTCTCGCCTGCGACCTGAATCGAATCCCCCAAGGACGCACTCCTTAACGGCACAGGCCGCAAATCCCTCACAGATTAACAGCCAAGGGCGATAAGGGGACTTTTCCCGTTGCAAACAGGGGACTGACGTTACAATGGTACAATACACCCAAGGAGCCACTTGGGCCCAATTGCTTTTTTTCATCAGGCTTCGGACTCTCTCGATGCGCATCTTAGTTACCGGCGGTGGCGGCTTCATCGGCTCGCACCTTACCGAGCATTTTCTTCAGCGAGGCGATCATGTCGTCGTGGTCGACGATTTCAGCACCGGGAGCCGCCGGAACCTCGAACACCTCGAATCCGATCCCAACCTCCGCATCATCAGCTCCGACCTCGGCAAAGCCGCCTGTGTGCAAGAAGCCTGCCACGATGTCGATGCGGTCTACCACTTGGCCGCCGCCGTCGGCGTGGCCCTGATCGCCAAGCAACCCACCCAGACCATCCACCGAAACATCTATCCCACACAACTCCTCCTCGACGAACTTCGCCGACATCATCTAGCAGGCAAACCTATCCCGCTGTTCCTAGCCAGCACGAGCGAAGTCTACGGAAAAAACCCCAAAGCGATTTGGAACGAATCGGACGATCTGGTCTTCGGCCCAACGACAAAACCCCGTTGGAGTTACGGAGCAAGCAAAGCCATCGACGAATTCCTATGCATGGCTTGCGTTCGAGAACACCAAATGAAAATCGTCATTGGACGTTTCTTCAACGTCGTCGGACCCCGCCAGTCGGGTGCCTACGGCATGGTCCTGCCCCGATTCGTCGAAGCAGCCATGCAGGGCAAGCCCCTGATGGTCCATGACGACGGCCAGCAAACCCGCTGCTTTGCCCACGTCAACGATGTCGTCTATGCGGTCACCGAGCTGATGCAGCACCCCCAATGCCACGGCCAAATTTACAATATCGGATCCGACTCTCCGGTCTCGATCCTCGATGTCGCCAAGCAAGTCATCTCGATCGTCAATCCGAAAACTTCCATCGAGTTCCAATCCTACACCGATGCCTACGACGAAGACTTTGAAGACATCCGACGCCGCGTGCCTGACCTTGCTCGGCTCAAAAAAGCGATCGAATACACTCCTCGCTATTTGCTAGCCGACATCATCCAAGACGTCTGGAAGTACAAACAACGCAACGCCGGATGACCATGAGCAAGTCCCCTTTGCCAACGCGCTCGATCCAAGTAGCAACTCTGAGCATCGTAGTGCTTCTCCTAGCAACAGGCTGCAACCCCCCGGATGCGAATCCCCCTAAACCCACCGCGTCGAAACCCACGCCAAGCGAACCGTTCGATGCCCGCCTGAAAAACGCGGAATCACTCCTGGGACAAAAAAAACTCGATGAAGCCTGGGCGATCTCCAAAGGTCTCCTCGTCGAGCAGCCTAAATCCGTTCCGGCTCTTTTCCTCGCCTCGCAAATCATGGCCGCCCGCAAAAACCTCCCGGGGGCTATCGAGCTGATTTCTCAAATAGATCCAAGCGATCCCCAAGCCGGTCCGGCCGCCACAGGTCAACTCTCCGAGTGGCTCGCCCAATCCGGAGATCTTCCCAGAGCCGAGGCAAAACTACGTAGTCTGCTCAAAGAATACCCCAAAGCCCTTCC
>Ga0315901_10002619_pt1 | contig 24474 bp, 39 predicted proteins | sample LakEriMetagenome_10_FD_203761 | JGI IMG/M metagenome (GOLD analysis project Ga0315901, IMG submission 203761) | Freshwater fungal communities from buoy surface, Lake Erie, Ohio, United States - Buoy 2 MA116 | ecosystem: Environmental > Aquatic > Freshwater > Lake | place: USA: Lake Erie, Ohio... | reverse complement strand
GATGTGTTCTACACTTTGACCTTGAGCGTTAGCTCTGCTGATGAACTCTTGTATCATCATAGTAAACGTTGGCGATTTAACCTATACCATCTAGCCAAAGGTTGTTATTTAAAAAGAAAAAGGGACTGTCGCCCCTCTTGTGTGTCATCTCTTCACTGTATCAGTGCAATGACAGTTGCCTAAGTAAATCATCGACTTACATACAGGACATTTTTCGAAATACTTAAATGTATAACCCATAATATATTTATTTAAAAACAAAAAGGGACGAAGTATAATACCCTTATATAACAAAACTTGCGTCATACATAGATAAGAAAGACGACAGCTCGCACGCAGTGCACAGATAGATTGAATGATGATTGAGTGTAGCACATCAAAAGATTATGAAGAGATCATGTTAAGCCCATCATGCAAACTTCCACAGCCGAAGGCTGTGCTTTTCTTCCAGTAAAATCATAGCAAGCTTGCCACTTCATGGGGGGTAGCCCCAAGCTGCTGAGCTGGCGGGGCTGGCTGCTGTAGGGCCCCCACCCACACTCTAATACACTAAAAATGCATATACCCATGACCTACACTCTTACATAATGTGTGTCTAAAAAGGCGTATATTTGGGGTATGGCATATCTTAATTCTAATGTTCCTACGATTACTTGTTTTATAAGGAATCAGTTTTTGTATAACCATGAGAAGGGTCATGGGGAGTTTACTTTAGCTGATGTACATGCGGTTGCTTCTATACAGAAGAGGGTACCTCTCTTTGAGGCATTCTTAGAGAATGGTGTCAACTGGACTCGTAGGCCTATCCATGCTTTCTGTTGGAAGAAGGATGCTGAGGTGTTACCTCTTACTGAGCATGTGTACTGGGATTGTTTTTCTTCTTATATAGATGTACATGTACGAGAGAGGTTAGCGGGTAAGCAAGCAGATCTTATTTCTATTACTGGAGTAAAGAGGCAAGGTATTTATATGTTTACTCTTGATTGGTCTCATGAGAATCGTAATATGTTAGACACTAATTTCTCTGAGACGCCAGAGCATAAGTGCGGGCATGTGTTTAAGATGGACAATGGTAATTACTTTATCTATCCTAACAATAGGATTATCTGGTCAGATAAGGCGTGGACCTTTAACAGGATAGAGTCAAATCCTGGTTATAAAATTGATATGAATGTTTATTCTGTAGAGAATGATATGGGGTATCAGACAGATTATAGCTACATGACTGAATTTACTGAAGAATAATTTGTATATTATAAGAAAGGATATATTATGGCAAAGGTTAAAGAAGCATCTAGTAAGAAGCTGTTTAGGGTGAAGGTATCACGACCAGGTGTACATGCTAAGACAAAGACGTCTAAGCTTAAATCGAGTAAGAATTATAAAAAAGCGTATCGCGCACAGGGGAGATGAGGAAGTTAGGATTAATAGGGGGGATAGTTTTTATAATGGTATCTTGTAAGACAAGTTCACATAAATGTGATGCATATGGTGATGTTGATATAGATGACATCCATAAGATTAATATAGAGTCACAAAAAAAATACTGTAGTTATGTAATTGTCAAATAATTTTTTTTACATTTGACAAGCTTTCCTTTCATAAATGATTTGAAGTTCATAGTGGTTATGATGAAACTCCCAGCACCAACTGGGAGTTTTGTTTTATATTTGCCTTATGAAAAGATTTGACATTAAGAAACATGTTGACAGTATCAAAAAGCTTAAAGCTGTAAAGAAGCTTACACTTAAAGAGAAAGTAGGGCTTTACAATAAATCTAATTCCAGAGGTTGTAACTGTTAGATAAATATTTTATATTTGCTTATGGAAAAGACAGTAATATTGCAGGTAGCACTAAACGAGAATGATTCATTAGAGATACAGGTAGGTGGTGCTAATAAGTTTCCACCACTTATGCTGGTAGGTATTTTAGAACAAGTAAAGATGCAGATTCTTACTGATATGGATAATCTTAGTAATGACGATCCAACTCCTAAGCAGTATGATGCGTAAATATGTTAAGAAACCTGTAGAGATAGAGGCTCTGCAGTGGACGGGTGATAACGTAACTGAGATTTTATCTTTTGCAACAGCATGTTTTAGCTATGAAAAGAATGGTGCTCGTGTATTAGCCGTAGCTACACTGGAAGGTACTATGACTGCATCAGTAGGTGATTATATCATAAAGGGAGTACAGGGTGAGTTCTATCCGTGTAAACCTGAGATATTTGATCTTACATATGAAGAAGTAACTGAATAAACCAACATATGAAAGAAGTAAAAATGAAACCATTTGGAGAGGACCTATTTAACATTGATACCACAATAGAGAATCCAACAGATGTAGAGCAAGTAAAGATTATCTTTGCTGAACTTGCAGAGCGAGTAAAAAAGAATTATGAAGAAGAAAGATCGCCAGTGAAGAGTCTGCTTTTTGATCATGCTATTGGCGAACTCATCAATGCGCAGATGTCAGTTGTAAAACTGATAACTTATAAACCATAAATTGTAAAACTGATATTAGGTAAGACATCCCTAGGATATTTTCCTGGGGATTTTGTTTTTCAATAACTTTTTTGTATATTATATATGTACGTTTATTTTTATAACATTAAAAACTTAAAACAATGTGGAATAATATTTCAAACTTCGCAGCCATTATTGCTAATAGAATGGTGCGTACCAAGCTTAATGATCTTGATCTATTACCATTAGGTGCACGTGATGAAAGCTACGATGGTAATTATAGAGATGCTGCTATTAAACCAAAAGATCTTGTAAATGCTGCGGATGTACAGAATACTGCACATTATGAATTAGATATTAGTGTTTTTCCTTTTACTGTTACAGTGAATACTACTAAGGGAATTATTGATATCATTAATACAAATGTAGGTGGTGGACCAGTTGAAAACTTTGGTGCACCTTATGTGTTTTACATTGATAATCCTGAGCTCGATTTAACTGTTGGCAACAGAGATAATGTATATCTACAGTATTCTGTATACTATTCTCAAGCTGCTGATGACAATGCAATTCCTTATCTTGTTTCAACAGGATTGGATCCTAATGGAGTAGGATTTAGCTTGTATAATGCTAATCCTTTGGCCGCAGATACAAATAACTGGGAAGGCGCGTTATATGTTTATTATGAACTTTACACAATTTAATTATGGCAACTAAAAAGAAAACAGAAGAAGTAGTAGAAGTTAAAGTAAAAAAGACATCTACTAAAAAAGCTAAGGTTGAAAAACCAGTAGTATTAGTTAATGGAACAGGTAAAACCTGGGCTCAATTAGAAGCTGAGCACGCAAATAAATAAAGATCATGTGGAATAATATATCAAATCTAAGGGCAATTATTGCAGGAAAACGACTTAGAAAGCAACTTGCTAATAAAGATCTAATCATTGTAGGTATTAAGGATGATAACTATGATGGGGGTTATTCAGATGGTGCTATTACTGTAGAAGACTTAGCAACTAATTTAGCTACTGATAGACTAGTTGCTGGCGATAGAGAAGTTGTACTAGCTGATGCTGGTGGCGTTGCAGAATTAACATTTGATGCAGGTGCGGCAGTAATACAGACATCAAGTCCAAACTCTGACTTATATATCAGAACACTAGCTGGAGATGATATTATTCTTCAATCAGGAGATGATATTAGACTTGAAGGTGATCAAGGTACTTTTGACCAAGAATTTGAAGGTGGAGATATAAGGCTTTCTGCAGGAAACGGTTCAGATGGTAATGCAGCTAATGCAGGTGATGGAGGAGATATTGTAATTACAGCAGGTATTGGTGGTACCAGTGTTTCTGGCATTAATGGAGAAGGAGGTTATGTAACTATTGAAGCTGGTTATACACCACGTACAGGAATAGCAGGACCTGATGTATATATTCGTGGGGGTAGTAGTGCAAGTGGTATTTCTGGTAATGTTGCAATACTTGGAATAGTTAATAGTTGGAACTTTGCCTTAAACGAGGGTTTTATAGCACATCCAGTAGTAGTATTAAATGTGCTTCCAAGTCCAGGGTTTCCTGGAGCAACAGCTATTATTAGTGATTCTACTGTTCCTGCATTAGGTAACTTTGGTGTTATTGCTACAGGTGGTGGTACTAATATAGTACCTGTATTTTCAGATGGTAATAATTGGTTTATAGGATAAATAATAACGACTAATTAGCTAAAAACAAATAGATATGTCAATAGGTAATTTAAGAGATCAGGGTAATCAATCAAAGAACTTTCCTTGGCAGTTAAAAATGTTGCTAGGCCTGCAGGCTATTGCAAATGCGTTAACAGGTACAACTACAGGTCAAGTTAGAACTCCAGGTATTGTAAGAGTAACAGGTGGCTATTCAAATCCAGTTAAAGTGTACAGCTTTTCTGTAGCTAATGTTGGTACTGGAAATGGTACAGTTATGGGTGCAACAATCAAGCCAGGTGAAATAGTAAACTTTGATGCTGGTGTACTAAACAACTATTTTGCAGCAGGTACATTAACAGCAAATGGTACAGGAACAGAATTATTAGTTTCTTATATAATAGACTAATGGGTACAATTATTACATCCTCATCTGGATCAAGTAATTCCAATATACTCACTAACCTACCTATGCTTGCAGATGCATTTGGCAGGTTAAGAGTATCTACACCATTAACATTATTTGATTCTTCTCATAGATACAAAGACAATGGTCTTTGGGCTACAGCTGCAACTGGTGGAGGTACAGCAGTATTTAGTCCTAATGAAGGATTAGTAAATATGAATGTAGATACTTCTATCGGAAGTAGAGTAGTAAGAGAAACAACTAAAGTATTTTCATACCAACCAGGTAAATCATTACTTGTACTGAATACATTTGTGATGGCTCCTGCACAAAATAATCTTAGACAAAGAGTAGGTTATTTTGGTACACAAAATGGTATATACGTTGAATTAAACAACAGTACTTTAAGTTTTGTAGAAAGAAGCTCAGTAACTGGATTAGTAACTGAAAGTATTGTAAATCAAGCTGCTTGGAATGTAGATACTTTAGATGGTAATGGTCCATCAGGAATTACATTAGACATAACTAAAGCTCAGATTCTATTTATGGATATTGAGTGGCTAGGCGAAGGTACTGTACGATTAGGCTTTGTTATAGAGGGTAACTTTGTACTTTGTCATAGATTTAATCATGCTAATTATATTACCTCTACTTATATTACTACAGCTTCATTACCGCTTAGATATGAGATTTCAAATCTAGGCACAACAACTAGTCCAAGTACATTAAAACAAGTATGTTCTAGTGTTATATCTGAAGGAGGGTATGAACTTAGAGGAGCGCAACAAGCAATAGGTACTCCAATTACAGCACCAATAACTTTTGCAGCAGCAGGAACTTATTATCCAATTAGTGCTCTTAGATTAAAAACTACTGCCTTAGATGCCGTAGTTATTATTACTGCTGCATCTATATTAGGATTGGGTAATGGTAAAAATTATGCTTGGAGAATTGTACAAAATGCTACTGTAGCAGGAGGATCATGGTTAACCACTGGTGTAGATTCTGCTGTAGAGTACAATCTTACGGGAACATCTTCTACAGGAGGTAGAGTATTAGCACAAGGATATGTTAATTCATCTAATCAAGCATCTCCTAGCATCAATATATTAAAAGAAGCAGTATTTACTACTCAACTAGAAAGAAATAGTTTTACGTCAACTCCTTATGAGCTAGTAATTGAAATGGCAATAGATACAATAGGAGGAGTTTTAGGAGCATATGTTTCAATAGATTGGGAAGAAATAAGCAGATAAAAATTAAACAATGAGTACACAAATTTCAATATCTGGTGCGTTATCTAGTAATTTAGTGTACGTACAAACAAAAGAAAGTAATATTATTACTGGACTACTCCCTACATCATTAATTGCAACTGGGATTGGATCTGGAATTGGTAGTCTTACAATACTTAAAGATACATTACAGGTAGGAAGTACGTATAGATTTATAATGGGTGGTATAGCTGATGTAAGCAATGTAGCAGGACAGAACATCAAGTTTGATATAGGATTATCAACACAGTCTTTTGCACAACTTAGCTATCCATCCCCTGCATCTAATAACGGTAATGCTTTTCAACTTGAGTGCACATTTACTGTTAAAGTTACAGGAGTAGCAGGTGTGGCTGAGATAATGGGAACTATATTATTTAGTTCCATGAATATTAGTGTAGGTACATCACCATCACAATCAGGTACATCTTTTAGTATAGGTACTACATTCGATACTACTGTAAATAATACATTATTTATAAATGGATATTTCTCAACTGCACTAGTTACAAACAAAATGGTTAGTAATATTCTTACCCTTGAAAAACTTAAATAACTGTTAGATATGCTAGAGAAACCATTGCAAGGGGTAATTAGTACATCTGGTACAAATGTACTTACTGCACCATCTAATTCTACTATTAAACTCTTGGTATTTACTGTAAACAACTCTATAGCATATACATTTACTGTATCTAAGTATAGCAAAGCCACTAATAAGACTGTAGTAATTTATTCTGTTAATTTATCTGCAGGAGATACATTAATCGATGAAAGAAGTTATATTCTTAATCCAGGTGATTATATCACATTTACATCATCAGTTTCAGGTACTACATATGAATTAACTTACTTCTTATATGGAACTACTTGATAACAATGGCAATATATTTGGCATACCTGGAGTTACAGTAATAGGTATAGACGGTAAACCTAAAACACTAACAACAGGGGGACCTCCATCTGGCCCTGCAGGTGGGGATCTATCAGGTACTTATCCCAATCCAGTTGTAGTATGGACTAATGGTTCTTCAACTTACGCATTACTCTTTTATCCTTTATCATCAAATCCTGCTGGATATATAGATATAACTGCACTAGCTCCTTATTTAACTTCTGCAACTGCAGCTGCTACGTATGTGCCAATTGCAGGTGGGTCAATGACTGGGTACCTTACATTAAATGCTGACCCTACTACAGCTTTACACGCAGCAACAAAGCAATATGTAGATAACTTATCAGGAGGCATTAACTTCCATGCTCCTTGTCACGTTGCTACCACAGGAAACCTGTCAGCAACATATCTGAATGGTGTATCAGGAGTTGGTGCTACATTGACTTCTACTATAAACATAGCATTAGTAATAGATACTCATACTTTATCAGTTGGAGATAGAGTGCTAGTGTGGCAGCAAACAGCAGGTCTTGAGAATGGTATTTACTCAGTAACAGATGCGGGATCAGCATCTACTCCTTGGATATTAACTAGAGCTACAGATGCAGATAACTCTCCTACAGGTGAATTACAGAATGGTGACTTTACTTTTATACAAGTAGGGGCAACTTATGGAGGATATGGTTTTATCCTAAATACTACAGGAGCAATTACTGTAGGTGTAACAGCTATCAACTATGTTCAGTTTAATGCTGCCCAAGTTGTAGCAGCAGGATATGGGCTTCAGGAACTTACTCCTAATGTTCTTTCTGTAGATACGTCTTTGATAGCTACAGTAGCAAGTTTAGCGTCATATCTTACAACAGCATCTGCCGCAGCTACTTATTACCCACTTACTAACCCTGCAGGATATATTGATATTTCAGCTCTTGCTGGATATCTTACTGCAGCTACAGCAGCAGCTACTTATTATCCTTTAACAAACCCTTCAGGATACATTACATCTGCAGCATTAGCCCCATATCTGACTTCTGCTTTAGCAGCTTCTACTTATGTACCACTAACTAGAAACATTACTATTAATGGTACTACACAAGATTTATCTGCTAATAGAACTTGGACTGTTACAGCACCAGACCCAGCAGGATGGACAACAATCGTAAAGAGTGCAAACCAAGATGTGACGAATAACGCTACTTTTCAAGACGATACAGAACTCCAATTCTCTGTTGTGGCAGGAGGTCACTATATGATTGAAATGAATGTATGTTGGTCAGGAAACAACGCAACGGGTGACTACAAAATGGCTATTGCTGTGAGTGCAGGAACGATGAAAGGTTATGGGTTATCACTTGCATCCGATACAACGGCAATGAAAACGCTTTCAACGGTTGCTGGTGGTAGCATATCAACTCAGACAACGTATAACCTTGTGGCTACAGATATAGATTTTTTAATGACTTCCAAGATCTATTTCAATTTTATAGCATCAGCAAATGCAACTTGTAAATATCAGTTTGCAAACGTTACAGCAGGAGCAGGGCGTACATCACGCACTTGGAAAGGTTCAATAATGAGATATAAAAGAATAGATTAATCAACTTTTTTTTGTATATTAAGTATATATACGTATTTTTTATAATTAATAGACAATGAAAGCAACTCTTATTAAAGTATACGGATCATTAATACTACCAGTGATTGTATTCTTTGCTCCAATATATGTAATGGTATTTCTAGTGGGTCTAGCTACTTTAGTTGATACAGCATTTGGTATTTGGAAAGCTAAGTCATTAGGTGAAGTTTGTGATTCTAAAAAGTGCCGCAAGGGACTAGTACCAAAGATAAGATCATATGTTGGAATAGTGCTGCTTCTATTTGTTGCTGATTACTATATAGTAAATGAACTTACTAAGCTTTTTATTGATATTGATTTTGTATCCACAAAACTTGTATCTTTAGGGCTCATAGTTATTGAAGTTAAGTCAATGGATGAGTCATTTGAGAAAGTAAAAGGATACTCATTCATAGGTAAGCTTTACGATAACTTGAGAAATATCAAGAAAGTAAAAGATGACATGCAACCATGAAGCTTAATTGGGAAAAAGTAATAATAGCAATAATCTCCTGGATCATAGGTACAGCAATCTTAATTGTGTTGCTTAACTCTTGTTCTATTGAGCACCACTTATCTAAGGCACAGAAGCATATTGATATAGCCAAAAGAAAAGGTGCAGTAATCAAACCTGATACTGTATGGCAGTATAGCTATACAAAAGAAGTTGTATTTGATACAGTAACAAATACCTATAAAGAGATCTTAAAGAAAGATAGTAGCTTTCAAACTATTAATAATGTGATAGCTCCAGGAATGTCGCGTCAAGAAAGATTAGCATTGGAAGATTATTACAAACATCTTGAAAAAATGATGAAGCTTCAGAATGATTCTTTAGGTAAACAGCTTAAAGCATATATAAAAGCAAATCGTCAAGAAAATAAAACAGAAAGAGTTATTACACGCATAGAGAATCGTCAACCATGGGTATGGGTTATTTTAGCATCTATTATATGCGTTATATTAATATTAATTAGAAGTATATTGAAGCATTATGGCTTATGAATTTTTAAAATTAGAAAGGGCTCCCAGAATCCTTGTTGAAGCAGTAAAGATGATGGGTACAAAAGAGATTGTTGGTAAAGAGCATAATCCTGAAATTTTAAGATGGGCTCAAGTACTTGGTCTTCAAAAATTTTATAATGCAGATGAGATTCCATGGTGTGGTCTTGCAATGGCATATGCTGCTAAAATGGCTAACCTTGAATATCCATCACAACCATTATGGGCACTGAACTGGGCAAATTTTGGTACGCAAGTAACAGAACCTATGCTTGGCGATATTCTTACTTTTAAAAGAGATGGTGGTGGTCATGTAGGTATTTACGTAGGTGAAGATGATGAATGTTATCACGTATTAGGAGGCAATCAGAGTAACGCGATGAATGTTACTCGCATACTTAAATCAAGATTGCATAAAGCAAGAAGAACAAAATGGAAAGTAGCTCAGCCTGTTAACGTAAGAAAAATACAACTTACAGCAAAGGGTAAAATAAGTACAAATGAAGCTTAAGATTATGAAATTTAGAAATAACTGGACAGTACGTAATAAACAATGGGATAAATTTGAATTACGTTTTAGATTAGGAAAGATAGATGTATTTGCTATTGAAGTAGATATATCACGTTCATTCTACATGCTTACATTGTTAAACTTTAGTATTAAAAACAGATAATATGAAATCAACTAAAAAAACAATAACTACTACAGGTAACAAACGACTCTATCAAATGGGTCCTATTGATGCTACAAAGCTTATTGCTTATCCTACCTCTTCTATTTGCATGCTCGAGGGTAATGCATCCCTTATGAAAAAGAAAGGCAAAAATAAATAACCAACAACACATGTTAGCACAAAGGCTCCTTATATAGGGGCCTTTTTTATTTAAACATATATTAGTTAACTATTTTTTATTATATTTGTATATACTAAATAATATATATTATGTCAGAAGCAGAAAACCAACAAGAACTGACAGCAGAACAAATCGCTGAGTACAGAAAGACATCTATGGCTTTTTACAAGGATCGTATATCCTTTATGAAAGTACAGTTGGAGTACGAGCGCTTATCTGCTGAAATTGATGAAGCTAAGCTAAAAGGATTAATGGCTAGGCTTAAAATGGCACATATAACTGCGCCACCACAAGAAGAAGCTGAAGAAGAGTCTGAAAAATCTGAGTAAAAATGGCAAAAGCAAATTTGGTTCAAAAGCGAATCAGAATGAGCAAAAGAGATATTATTAAGTATCAGCTTATGTCTCATTCTTTTATTAACTCTATATCATATAGTGATGCTGAATTAAATTGCTTGACTCTATTAGGTGTATGTGGAGAAACTGATCTATCAGAATTCTGTAATTACACTGTTGACGAAAATATCTTTAAGGTGTCTCAAACCGCACGTAACTTTCTTACAAAAGCAGAAAAAATGAATCTGATTGACAAGAATGGTACTAGTAAAAAGAAGGTAAAACTTAAGGATGATCTTCAGATACAAACATCAGGCAACATAGTACTGGATTACAAAATTGTTTATCTTGATACCCAAGAGTCATAAGATATTTATAGAACCTACAGCAGAAGAAACTGGTTTCAATAAGATTCTTGTTACAGATGTTGTAGGTTTCTATTATAGCGAATTAAGACGATTACTAAGTGAGATTGATTCTATATCTATTAAAATAGATAAATTAGGTACATTTAAAGTAAAACCAAAAGAAGTAAGACGCTTACGCGCGAGATTGTCTACTCACTTAAATGCACTTAAGGACCCTGAGACATTTAATCAAATGCGTATTAAAAAAGATCTGGAAGATAGGTTGAAAAATATTGAGCGCATTAGTAAAATGATTAAAGAAGAAAGTGAACGTAAGAAACAAATAAAACAAAAACGTAATGAACAGGATCAAGGAAATCTGGAAAAACAGGAAACTGATATTTGAAGGAGTCTGGAATACTATCTTTAGAAAGCGCTATATTGAAAAAATAGCAAACGAAAGATTAGCTATCTGTTTTGATTGCGAAGGTTTAGATGAAGAAGGATTAGATTGTGCAGTTGCTGGCACACAGCCCTGTTGTAAAGCATGTGGTTGTTCACTAGCCTATAAAACAAGATCATTATCTTCATCATGTCCATATGAGCATTGGGTAGCAGTAGAAAAAGATGATGAAGAATATGAAGATGAAAATTAATTATTATGTGGGCAACATACGAATATAACGAAGATAATGAGGACAATGCATATCACATTGTTCCTTTAGATGATGATAACATGCATATATTAAGTAGAGCATGTGACTGTAGACCTCAAGCCAGCGCAGTAGATGAAATCTCTACATTGATAATTCATAACTCCTTTGACGGTAGAGAAGCATATGAAGAAGCAATGGCTATTATTAACCCTCCAGAAGATTAACATATGGCAATTCAATTCACAGCATCAGATCACAAATACCAAAGCATAGACCAAAACGAAAATATAGAATGGATAAGCGTAACAAGCTTAATCAGCTTACTTAAAAAACCATTTGATAAAGAAGCAACAGCTCTTAAAGCTTCTAAAAATAAACGATCAAAGTGGTTTGGTCTTACACCAGAAGAGATAATATCTATATGGGATAAAAGTAATACAGTAGCTATAGATTTAGGTACTTGGTATCATAACCAAAGAGAAGAAGATATAGTATCATGTGATACTATCGGTAGATCAGGAAAAAATATAACTATTGTTAGACCTATTGAACAAGATGGAGTAAAACTTGCTCCAGATCAAAATCTTGTAGAAGGAATTTACCCTGAACATATGGTATATTTAAAGTCTGCAGGCATCTGTGGTCAAGCAGATAGAGTGGAGGTAATTGGTGATACTATCGATCTTTATGACTACAAAACCAACAAAGAGATAAAGCTTAATGCATATACTAACTGGGAGGGTGTAACAGAAAAAATGCTATTGCCAATTAACCATTTAGATGATTGCAACTATACTCATTACTCCTTACAGCTGTCTATTTATATGTATATCATGCTTAAGCATAATCCTAATCTAAAACCAGGTAAGATTGTATTAGAGCATATTATTTTTAAAAAAGAAGGTGAAGATAAATATGGTAATCCTATTTACGCAAAAGATCAAGATGGTAATTTTGTTGTGGATAAGATAGTTCCTTATAACTTACCTTATCTAAAAAAAGAAGTGATAAATATTATAAAGCATATCCAGAATAACCCAGATTTTAAAAAGACAAAGAAATGACAATAAAACTGTTTGATCTAGAAAATGGAGTTATCAAAGCAACAGAGCACTGTTATACAATTAACTGGCTGCATGATATAATGGTTAACTATCCTGACAATCACCTTAAGATATATGCTTATATCTTTTATATGACATGTCCTAACCCAGAACTTAATCCATTCTTTAACATGCCTGAAGATGATAAAGAGGATTTAATTGTAGAGTCAATTGGTCTGGATGTATCAACAGATGATCAGCTAATTGTAAAAGCAATTGAAAAATGTACTATATTGTATACAACACCTACATTACGTGCATATAATGGTATTGCAAAGATGTTGGATAACTTAAGTTACTATATGGAGACAGCAAATATCACAGCTGGTAGAGATGGAAATATTAACTCTCTTATTGCTGCAGCCAAAAACTTTCAGGCAATTAGAGAATCATTCAAAGGTGTTCTTAAAGATCTTGAAGCAGAACAGAGTAAAACATCAGTACGTGGAGGTCAAAATCTAGGATATGATCAGCTATAATGATCCAGAATATGTAATTCCTACATGGAATAATGGTGTATGGGAAACATCTTCTTTTGATACAAGAGAAGACTTTATAGAATTTCTCACTTCGTTATTTAAAGAACCTGGCTTATATGAATTTGATGAAACATCATTTGCTTTTAATGAACAGGCACGCAAATTCAAAGAACAGGGTGAGGTTTACTGTATGGCTCCTTATATGAGCAAAGACTTCATCTCTTACTGGGATAATGAAAAAGAAAAATGTCGTAAAGGAGTAATATTTAAAAATGGAGACAAAACATGGTATCTACCACGTGACTACTACATGTGGCTTAACTTCCTTCCAATATATGATAAGGAGAAAAAGAACTTTGACTTCGCAGGTGTGCGTGATGCACAATATCACATGGCACTTTATGAGTGCCTCGCAGAATTAAACTATAAGCACTGCAGTATACTTAAGAAACGTCAGATAGCTTCCTCATATTATCATATGGGTAAGTTCATTAATCAAATATGGTTTGAACGAGGTGTAATACTTAAGTTAGGCGCATCACTTAAAGATTATATTGGCTTAGAAGGATCCTGGAAGTTTCTAGATGAGTATCGCGCATTCTTAAATTCTAAGACAGCATGGTATCGCCCTATGAATCCAGGTAAGGTACTTACATGGCAGCAAAAGATTGAAGTAACTGAAAATGGTCGTAAGCAAGAGAAAGGACTTAAAGGAATGCTTCAAGGTATGTCTTTTGAGCAATCTGACACAAAAGGCGTCGGTGGACCTTGTTCTTACTTCTTCTATGAAGAAGCAGGTATTGCTCCTACAATGAACAAAACCTTTGAATACTTACGACCTGCAATGCAATCAGGCAGTATAACTACAGGATTATTTATTGCTGCAGGATCTGTGGGTGATTTATCACAGTGTAAACCATTAGAGGATTTTACAATGAATCCAGACGCTAATGGTATGTATGGCGTAGAAACAGATCTTATAGATGAAACAGGAGTTAGAGGTAGAACAGCTCTTTTTATTCCTGAGCATTGGTCTATGCCTCCATATATTGATAAGTACGGTAATTCACTTATAAAAGAATCATTAGAAGCAATTGAGCTAATACGAGAAGAGTGGAAAAGAAATCTTTCACCTGAGATCTACAGATTACGTATATCTCAGCACCCTATCAATATAAAAGAAGCTTTTGCTTTTCGTGATGAATCAGTATTCCCACTTTTACTTATAGGAGCTCAAAAAAAACGTATTGAAGATAAAGAGTTTCCTTATGAGCATATTGAGCTGGAAAGGATGATGAATGGGGATATCAATGCCAAGCAATCAAGAAGGCTTCCAATTATGCAGTTTCCCGTAGATAAGAAGCTTGAAGATAAACGTGGAGTACTTATTGTATATGAAAGACCTGTTCCTGATTCTAAATGGGGTACATATTACGCATCTGTTGACCCTGTAGGTGAAGGTAAGACAACTACATCAGAATCGCTTTGCTCTATACATGTATACAAAAATCCTGTAGAGGTAACCAGAATTACAGATAGAGGAGTAGAAAATCTTGCAGAAGGAGATAAAATAGTAGCATCATGGTGTGGTAGGTATGATGATCTTACTAAAACACATGAGCAACTAGAGCTCATCATTGAGTGGTATAATGCTTGGACAATTGTAGAAAACAACGTATCACTCTTTATTCAGTATATGATTGAAAGAAGAAAACAAAAATATTTAGTACCTAAAAATCAGATTGTTTTTCTTAAAGATCTAGGTGCTAATAAGTCTGTTTATTCTGATTATGGCTGGAAGAATACAGGTACTATATTTAAAACACATCTTCTCAGCTACTTAATTGGTTGGCTTACAGAAGAAATCAATCAGGAAACTGATGAAGATGGTACTGTTATTTCTACTACATATGGTGTAGAAAGAATAACAGATTACATGTCATTAGTAGAAATGGAACAATACAGACCAGGTACTAACGTGGATAGACTTGTTTCACTAGCTGCTTTGATTGCGTTTGCTAAAGTACAGCAATCAAATAGAGGATATAGTAAAAGAGTTGACGATGTAAGAACTAAAAACTTGCAAATCTCAGATAATTTATATAAATTAAATAGTACCCCTTTTCGACATATGGGTAATCGAAAGGGAGGTTCAAGTGGAAGTAGATTACCTAGATTACCATATAGAAAACTTAGATAATGGAAATTTTAAACGCGCTCCAACTTAAAAAGGGCAAAAGAGCTGAATATAACCGTTTAGGTAATATCACTCAGCCTCTTCAATTCTTACCTGCAAAAGATAAGGATGATGATTGGACAGCATGGAATATGGACTGGCTAGAATGGCAAGGTTTAAAACATATTCGTAGAAATGCTAGAAGGTTGATGAAGAACTATAAGTTGGCCAAAGGTATCATTGATAAAACTGATTATCTAATAGAAGAAGATAATGAGTATAGAGATATCGTAGATACATTGGCAAGAGACTATCCTTCTGCATTAGAACTTAAATTTTATCCAATTATTCCTAATGTCATTAAGGTACTTACAGCAGAGTTTGCTAAAAGAAATACACGTGTAAACTTTAGAGCTGTTGATGAGTACACTTATAATGAAATTATGGAAGCTAAAAGAGCTGACATAGAAGAAGCATTAGTAAAAGAAGCAGAACAGAAATTAGCTGCTAAATTTATTGAAATGGGTGCTGATCCTAATGATCCAGAGATTAAAAAGGCTATGTCACCTGAAGCTATTAAGTCACTTCCTGAAATTGAAAAGTTTTACGCTAAAGATTATATCAGTCTTTGTGAAGAATGGGCATCTAAACAACATCTTATTGATGAGGAAAGATTTAAGCTGGATGAATTAGAAGAACGCGCTTTTGAAGATGCTCTTATAACAGATAGAGAATTCTGGCATTTCCAAATGCTTGAGGATGATTATAATCTTGAGTTATGGAATCCCGTACTTACATTCTACCATAAATCTCCTGATGTACGTTATATATCTCAAGGTAATTGGGTAGGTAAAATAGAAATGCTTACTGCATCAGACATAATTGATAAATACGGATGGATAATGTCTGAAGAGCAACTTGAATCTATTGAGGCAATCTATCCTGTAAGATCTGCTGGTTATCCTATCCAGGGATATCAAAATGATGGTACTTACTATGATGCTACAAGATCTCATGAGTGGAACGTAAACAGACCTTCTTTAGAGTATCGTCAGTTTACTTCTATGTATGATAACTTTGTTTATAATGGAGGTGATATCATTAACTGGATCATGGGTGAGTCAGAAGACTACTATGACATGGGCACTGCACACATGCTTCGTGTAACTACAGCATATTGGAAATCTCAACGTAAGATAGGACATCTTACTAAGATAGATGAAGATGGTTCAGTTATAAATAAGATAGTAGATGAGCATTATAAAATTGTAGATAAACCTATGTATGATACTACTTTCTTTAAGAATAAGTCCAAGGATAATCTATTATTTGGTGAGCATATTGACTGGATATGGATTAATCAGGTATGGGGTGGTGTTAAAATAGGTCCTAACATGCCATCATGGTGGGGAATGCAAAACCCTGGAGGTATCAATCCTATGTATCTTGGTATCATGCAGAACAGGATTAAGCCTATGAAATTTCAGTTTAAAGGTGATAACACATTATATGGATGTAAACTCCCTGTAGAGGGTCGAGTATTTTCTGATAGAAATACAAAATCTGTATCCCTTGTAGATTTAATGAAACCATTCCAGATTTCATATAACATGGTGAACAATCAGATATCTGATATCCTTGTTGATGAAATTGGATCTGTAATTATGCTAGATCAGAATACATTACCACAACATTCATTAGGTGAAGACTGGGGTAAGGGTAACCTTGCTAAAGCATATGTTGCAATGAAAGATTTTGGTATGTTACCATTAGATACTTCAATTACTAATACTGAGAATGCTCTTAACTTCCAACATTTCCAGGTTCTTAACCTAGAGCAAACCCAACGTATGCTTTCTCGTATTCAGTTAGCTAACTTCTTTAAGCAACAAGCATTTGAAGTAATAGGTATTACACCACAACGTCTAGGGCAACAATTAGGTCAGACAAATACTGCCACAGGTATTGAACAAGCTATTGCAGGATCTTATGCACAGACAGAACAGTACTTTACTCAGCACTCTGATCATCTAATGCCACGTGTGCATCAGATGCGTACAGACTTAGCACAGTATTATGCTTCTACTAAACCATCTATTAGAATGCAGGTAAGTACATCCAATGATGAGCGCATCAACTTTGAAATAAATGGTACAGATCTTTTAATGCGTGATCTTAATGTATTCTGTTCTACTAAGGCTAACCATAGAACAATTATTGAGCAGATGAAGCAACTTGCTATATCTAACAATACATCTGGTGCTTCTATTTATGATTTAGGACATATCCTACAGACTGACTCTATGGGTCACCTAAATAATATTCTAAAAGATATTGAATCTAAACAGAAACGGCAGAAACAAGAAGAATATGCTCAAGCTGAAAAAATGAAACAGATGGAACTTGAAGCCGCTGCTCAAGAAAAAGCAAATGAAAGAGAGTTTGAACAAATGGAAGCTGAGAAGAACAGAAGAAAAGATCTTCTTGTAGCTGAAATTAAAGCATCTGGGTATGGTGCTATGCAAGATGTTAATCAAAATCTACAATCTGATTTTGTTGATCAAATGGAATCTATGCGTAAAACTGCTGAATATCAGGAGACTATGAACATGGATAGAGAAAAAGAAATTAATAAGAATAATCAGTTTGCTCAAAAGATGCAGATGGAAAAAGAAAAAATGAACCATCAAACAAACATTAAGCAAATGGAAATGGATATAGCTAGAGAAAATAAAAATCGATTTGACGTAAAACCTAAAAAACCTACTGAAAAAAAGAATAAAAAATCATAGCTATATAATGAGAAACTTTTAAATATATAATCACTTTACCTTAAATATATAAAAGTTAACTCGTTAAATTTGCTTATATTAATAGTAAGTCAATAATTAAAACCAACAAAAAATGGCTGATGAAAAAACAAATGTCCAGGAAGTAGAATTTGACAACCTGGAAGAGTTGTTAGGAGTAGGAAGTGAAAGTATTATGGTTGCTTCAGGATCTACAACAGTAGATGATAATAAGAAACCAGGTATCTTTTCGCAGACTACAACTGACACTACGTTCCTTGACAAACCAATTGTAAATGATCCACCTGCTGCCTCAGCAAGTACAAGTACAGAAGGTACACCATCTGCAACTCCATCAATTGAAGATACTTCACTAGAAGGCCTGAGTCAATTGATTGAAGAAAGTTTTTCAGATGAAAATCAGAAAAATGTAGGGGGTCGTCCTACTCTTACTAAAGACGTTATGATTGAAACAGCAAACAAACTTATTGAAAAAGGTTTGTTGTTTCCTTTTGATGACGGAAAGAAGTTGGAAGATTATTCTCAGGCAGATTGGGAAGAGCTTCTTGAAGCAAACTTTAATGAAAGAGAAGAACGCCTCTTAGAAGAAGTACCTGCAACTTTTTACAACAGTCTACCTAACGAATTAAAACGTGCATATGAATATGTAGCAAATGGAGGAACAGATCTTAAGAATATGTTCCGTGCACTTGCAGCTGCTGAAGAAGTTAAAGAGTTAGATCCAAAATCTCCTGAAGGACAGGAAAGTATTGTAAGATCTTATCTACAAGCTACTAAATATGGTACTGCTGATGAAATTGAAGAAGAAATTGAAGCATTACGCGATAGAGGAGATCTTCAACTAAAGGCAGAAAGATTTAAGCCACGTTTAGATCAAATGCAAGAACAAATTATTCAGTCACGTATTCAGCAACAGGAACAAGCTAAAGCAAAACAAGAAGCGCAAGCTAAGCTTTATCAAGATAATGTATATAGTGCACTTGCAGGAGGACAGCTTAATGGCATTAAGTTAGATAACAAAATGCAGAATTTACTTTTCTCAGGACTTGTTCAACCTAACTATCCATCTATCAATGGCCGTCAAACAAATATGTTAGGTCACTTGCTAGAAAAGTATCAGTGGGTTGAACCACGTCATGATCTTATTGCTGAAGCACTTTGGTTGCTTGCTGATCCTGATGGATACAAAACTAAATTAAGAGAAGGAGCAGAAAAATCAGCAATTGAAAAAACAGTTCGTCAGCTTAAGACAGAGGAAGCTAATAAAATTACATCATCATCAATGGATGAAGATGATAATAGAGCTTCTTCACGAGAGCCTTCTCGAACATTAAATAGGCCCAAAAAGAACTTCTTTGGAAGGTAAACAACATAAATTAATAATTAACAAACAAAAACAAATCACAAATGGCAACTCCAGTTTTAAACAATGGTATATTCCTTCGTGATACGCAGTACAATGCGTCTTCTCACGTGGATTCATACCACCTTGTAAACATGCTGAAGGATGCAGAACCTATGGATTTAGGTCCTGTAGACATTTGGGCTATGACTCAAAAGGTTGAAATGCCCCTTTATCAAATGTCATCCTTTGGTGGTAAAAATGTTATCAACGTAGATAACGTAAGAGGAGAGTACAAGTGGCAAACACCTGTAGCTCAAGATCTAGCGTATATCATCGAAGATATCGAACCACAGAACCTTGCAAAAGGTGTTGATGGAACTACATTCAAAATCAAGCTTAACAAGCGTGAGTTTGGTCATGGAGACATCATCACTTATGACAAGTACAATGGTGTCGAACTTTACGTAGTTCCTGAAGAAGATATCCTTCCTATTGGAGATGGATTCATCTATACAGTTCAACTTGTAAACAATGACAACTACAAGTTCTTGGATAATAAGTATCTTACAAATGGTACTAAATTCTTCCGTAAAGGTTCTGCGCGTGGAGAATATGGTGAAAGATTCTCTGATATCCAAACTAAGTCAGGTTTCCGTGAATTCTACAACTACGTAGGAGGTGCAGAAGCTCATGTTCATTACTCTATCTCTTCTCGTGCAGATATGATGATCAAAGGAGGAATGAATGCAGATGGTACAGTTCCTGTAACTGAGATCTGGAGAAACTTTGACAAATCTATGGATCCATCTATCTCTAACATTGAGGATATGGTTGCTAAGATGGGTAAAGATTATGTTAAGCGTGCAATTGGAAATGGAGATCTTTCTCGTACTTTCTTGACTTCTATGGAAGCTGCACACTTGACTAAGATTGCTACTGACATCGAGACTTATCTTATGTGGGGACACGGAGGTAGACTTCGTCAAGATGGTCCAGATGATCTACGTCTTTCTGTAGGTCTTTGGAAGCAGTTGGATAGCTCTTTCAAAAGAGTATATAACAAATCTAGCTTCTCTCTTGAATTATTCCGTTCAGAGCTTTACAACTTCTATGCAGGTCGTGTAGAATTCCAAGGTCCAGATCCTAAGCGTCAGCTTATTGTTCAGACAGGAATTGGTGGTATGCGTATGGTTAATGAGGCTATTAAGCGTGAAGCAGCTTCTTCTAACTTGAACATCCTTGCTGCTGATATTGGTGCAATCACTAACAAAGGTATGGATCTAGGATTTGGATTTGCATATACTAGCTATATCATCCCATTCCTTGCTAACGTTAAGTTTGTTCTTAACCCAGCATTTGATAACATCCATACTAATGATATTGAAAACCCAATCATCGATGGTAACCCATTGTCTTCTTACTCATTCATTATCTTTGATATCACTGATAATACAAATGATAACATCTACCTATTGAAGTTGTCTTGGGACAATCAATTGAAGTGGTGGTATCAGAATGGTACTATGGATTACATGGGACGTAGCCAAGGATTCCAGTCTTCTGGTCAGTTCAATGGATATCGTGTATATATGACACAAACTATGCCTGCGATCTGGGTTAAGGATCCTACTAAAGTCCTTAAGATTGTTATGAGAAACCCAATCACTGGTGGATCATTCTAATATGTCACAAAACAAAGAGCAGGGTAACCATTCCCTGCTCTCCCTGTTTTGATCAATAAATAAAACCAACAAATAAAAACCAACAAAAATGAGTGTAACATTAGTTAGTAACGGACCTTCAGCAACAGGACCTATTTCAATTAAACCATTGATTAATCCTGATTCTGATAACATGGGATTGCAGAATTATAATCTATCCCTATTTCCTGGAACATTTCAGGAAGAACAGCTTGCATGCCTAGAGAAGAATGGTATCAAGCGTTATATTACAGGACTTAATGAATTTGCTCCTGAAGTAAAGAATATTAAGGATCCAGAGCATAGAGCTGCTGTCATTAAGGACATTAGACTTACAGTAGCAGAGCTTGAAAAAGAATTGGCAGCAAACATCATTGATCCAGAAGATGAAGATTTCTGGTCAAAGGTTAAGTTACTAAGACCAGATAATGATGATTTTTGGACTAAGATAACAGTAAGATGTGGTAACGAGCCTCTGTTTCTTAATCCTAAGAATGATCCATTTGATCTAATTAAATTAAAAGCAATAGAAGCAGGTGGTTTCTCCATTGTTGCAAAGAGCTGGGAAGATGCTCAAAACATGGCAAGACCTCCTAAATTCTATCTAGATAAAACTGTTGATACAGTTGCATCAAGAACACAAACTAAAAAGCTACGTAACAAAGCTCTTAGTGAACTTGATAAACTGTATAATAAGAATGTTAACAAACTTATGTATGTATGTAAGATTGTTGACGCTCACAGTTCACAATATAGGAAGTCAACTCCTATTGATATCATGTACGAAAATATGGACATGTTTATCAATGGAGAAGGTATCGAGCGCAATGAGTTAAGAGCAGCAGAATCATTCCTAAAAGCAGCAGAGCTTGATATGGAAACTCTAAAGCTTAAGGCTCTTGTTAAAGATGCTAGCTTCTATAAGGTTCTAGCTCCACGAGCTGATGGTATGATCTACCACCTACAAACATCTACAATGATGGGTAGGAATGCATCAGAGATTGTAGAGTACCTCAAAAATCCACTAAATGAAAATATTTTAGTAGATATTTTGAACACAATAGAGCCTATGTGGAATGAATAATGTATATTATATATATAACGCTTAAATAAATAAAACATGGGATCACATAAAAATACACCTGTATATGCTTCTAAGAAAGCAACAGGACGTGTAGGAGGAACTAATGCTAATGTTACAGCACAAAAAAATCCTACAAGATACACTGGCGGTAAAAATGCTATGCCTAAGAAAGGTCAGGGTAGATAATCTTGATATTATGAAAAAGTCATTAACTTGTAAGTCGTGTGGTGGACGCACTAAAATGAAAAATGGTGGTCCAAAACCTAAAAAAACTATAGCTGAAAAACGTAATGAAAAAGCTATTGCTCAGGGTTACGAAAGTTTAGCTGATAAGAAACAAAAAAGACAAGAGCTTAAAAATAATAGAGCTCAAAATGCTATGACATGGTCAGGAGTTGCATCAGGTATTTTAGGTACATTAGCTTTGGGTAAAGAACTTTTGAAGAAAGAAAAGAAAGGTGGAACTACTAAGCGTAAAGCTAAGCGATGAAAGCAATGAAAAATAAAGCTGCAGAAGTAAGTCCTAAATCACCTAGGGCTTACTCTGCATCTAAAAAGGTTGATCTAGCTAAGCCAATGAAGAAAGGCGGGTCTACTGATAAGAAGTGGATACAGAAAGCAGTGAATCCAGAACATAAAGGATACTGTACACCAATGAGTAAACCTACCTGTACACCTAAACGTAAGGCATTAGCTAGAACCTTTAAGGCAATGGCTAAGGCTAGAAAAAATAAGTAATGGCAAAGGATGCATGCTACCATAGTGTTAAAGCAAGATATGCGGTCTTTCCATCTGCGAGAGCTTCTCAAGCTATTGCTAAATGTCGTAAGAAGTCAGGCAACGTAAAGAAGACAGAAAAAGGTGCTGAGCTTAAACGATGGCAAAAGGAGAAGTGGCAGGATACAAAATCAGGTAAGCCATGTGGTGCTGGTGGTAAAAACGAGTACTGCAGGCCTACCAAAAGAGTATCAAAGGATACTCCTAAAACTAAGTATGAACTAACTCCTTCTAAACTAGCTGCTAAGAAAGCTGAAAAGTCTAGAGTAGGTATGGGTAGAAGAGTTAAAAATGTATAGTTATGGCAAAGAATGCAAAACAACAAGCAGCGATTGCAATGTCAATGAAAAAAGCTGGTAAGAAACCTAAGAAGATGGCTGTTGGAGGTAGTACTTTTCCTGATCTTACAGGGGACGGTAAAGTAACTAAAAAAGATATCCTTAAAGGTAGAGGAGTTATTAAAAAAGGTGGAACTACTAAAAGAAAGTAATAATGGCAAAGTCACCAGCATGGCAAAGAAAAGAAGGTAAGTCACCATCTGGTGGGCTTAATGCTAAAGGACGTGCTTCTCTTAAGCGTGCTGGTCATGACATTAAAGCTCCTCAACCAGAAGGTGGACCTAGAAAAAAATCATTCTGTGCTAGAATGTCTGGCATGAAAAAGAAGCTCACAAGTAAGAAGACGGCTAATGATCCTAATTCAAGGATTAATAAGTCTCTTAGAAAGTGGAAATGTTAATTTATAAACTCTATTTATAATGAGAGCAATTAAAAAAAATACATTCGCTAAAACTAAAGCATTAGGAGGAACAACTGCATTTGAACAATCTACAAATAATCGTCTAAAAAAAAGAAAGTCTAATAACTCTTCTAATACATCACCTTTAAAAAAAAGAGATCCATTACCATTAGGTGATGTAGGGGAAGAAAGGCATAAAATAGGCTTAAGAAATTTTCACAAGAATGGTGGATCTATAAAAAGCAAATCAAAAAAGAAATAACAATTAACAATTAACAATTTAATTTTTATATCATGAAAAAAACAACAACAAAAAAAGCAAACTACGGAGGTACTAAATCTATGATGAGGTCTGGTGGTAAAACTAAAATGGCAAATAAGCCTAAAATGGCAGGAGGCGGTAAAGTAGCTTCTAAGAAAAAATATGCTATGGCAGGTACTACTGAGAATGATCCTAAAAAAGAAAGATGTACGCCAGATAATCCTAATTGTAGTAAAAGAGATCTAACACCTAAAGGCACTGGTACATCAAGACCTGGCATTGTACAAAGAGTTAAAAATGCACTAAGTCCTGGAAGAATTAAAACAAGAAGAGTATAAAATCATGGCTAAGAAGAAAAAAGCTAAGATGCCTAAACTTGGATCAGGGGAGAGATTTAAAGCTCTCTCCTCTAAGATCCAGAAAGCTGGAAAGTCAAAAGATGCAGCTGATGCTATAGCTGCAGCTA
>Ga0315901_10002618_pt1 | contig 24476 bp, 13 predicted proteins | sample LakEriMetagenome_10_FD_203761 | JGI IMG/M metagenome (GOLD analysis project Ga0315901, IMG submission 203761) | Freshwater fungal communities from buoy surface, Lake Erie, Ohio, United States - Buoy 2 MA116 | ecosystem: Environmental > Aquatic > Freshwater > Lake | place: USA: Lake Erie, Ohio... | reverse complement strand
ACCTCTATTCAAACCAGCTGGTGCGAACCATTCTGCTGCAATAGCATCATTGGCTGCGTAAATTCCTGGCATTAATACTGATGGTGGAACAATTGTTAATTTATTTGTTCTTGAATCGATTGTTTTAACCCAAGGGTAGTATGCACCTACATAGTTAGAATCTACATTTTGTGCTTCCAATGTTACCAAATCAATTGAATCATCGTAATCACTCAATTCACCAATGTAGAATGCATCTTCTCTAGCTTCTACCATATCAACAATCTTATCGAATACATAAGAGTGTAATCTTCTAACAACACCAGGTGCAGCTACCAAGTTGATATCAAAATCATCAGGGTTAGATACTGCGTTAATAGCTTTTACATAAGCAATTGAACCACTTGTTGTAGGATTAGCTAAGTTAAATCCTTGTGAATTACCAGAACCCCATTCAGTATCATTATTTTTTGCCAAAGCGTGTTTTATAGTTGGAGATACTCCATCAAATCCACCTTGGAATGCTACTGTAAATTGTCTTTTTGCAACATCAGTAGTGTTTGAACCAGTCAATAAATAATTAAATGGTGCATTATCAAATGTGAAACTTGTATTTGAACCAGTACTAGCATTGTTTGGAATTGGTGCCAAGAAGTAGTTATTATCTACTCTTACAACTGCAGTTTCCAAATCTATACCCGAATATCTAAATGTAGATGATGCATTGTTATCTGCAGAACCAGTTGAGAAAACAACTGCAGGTGTGATTGAATCTAATCCTCTTATTGGAGAATAATATGGTTGGTGTCCGAAAGGTCCTGCCGTAACTGGGAAAGAACCTTCTTCGGAAACTTCTACTCTAACCAATCTTGAACGATTCGTATAATCACCATTCATTGTCATTTTACCATTCTCATCAATAGTGATGTTTTGGTCACCAATTACTTTTAAGATGTAATTTGGAGATAATGGATCTAAATTTACATTGTTGTAAGTTTCTAAAATAGATTTTCTTCTATCAGTATCAGAGTAACCTCTAATTACAATAGAGAAAGTTGCATAATCAGTTGCGTTTGATTCACCTGCTGCTTTTATATTAAAAATTGAAATTTTGTATTCAGTATTAGCATAAGTACCATCACCAATAGTATGGAAACGGAATAGTTGATGTGTTTCACCTGAAATTTCTTGTGATATAATCCAAGGAGTGGAAGCATAAGAACAATCTTGGTCTACAAAACTTTGTTCTCCTAAACTTACCAATGAAACTTCTGAACCAGATGATATATTAAATGTTGATATAGCTGCATTTTCAAAAAATTGAGATACATAAACACCCTTGGAACCTCTTGGATTTCCACCAAATACATCTGATAAATCATTTCCAGCAGTGTATAGGATAGATGCAGAGATTTCTGTGTTATATGCAGAATCAGAACCACTTAGTGTAATACTGAATGCAGAAGATGATTCTTGAGCATCAATAGAAGCAGTGATAGCATCACCGTTACCTGATGTTGTCCAGTGATGAGTTGATTTTAGAACACCAACTAATTTTTCTCCGTTTGAACCTGATACTTTAATACCAACAGTTCCTCGTTGAGTATATCCACCGATATGACCAACACGAACAATAGTTACTGTTCCAGCTTCTCTTAAATAATTTTGAACCGCGTAACCAGTATAGTATGAACCATCTGGTGTACCGAAAATTGATTCAAATTCTGATTGGGTGTTTACTACGGTTGGAACGAAAGCAGGTCCTTTAGCAAAAGGTCCAATTATTGCTGCTCCGATTTCACCAATACCTTGAGATAAAAATGATTGGTCATTTTCTCTTGTAAATACACCAGGTGATACAATCTTTTCTGCCATTTTATATTACTCCTTTATAATTTCAATTGTGTAATGATACGAATATAAATATTATTTACTTTTTGTAAAGAATATTTTTTTACTGATTAACCTGATTATTTATGGGAGTAAATATGCCAGTATTTGGGTCATAATTACCATCACCATACTTTTCATTCAAACTTTTAAATAATTCTTGTTCTTTTTCTACTAAATCTTGATGTTGTTTGAATAGTTGAGTTTCAATTTCATCTACTTCATCGTTTCTTCTTTTTCTCTCAACTGAAAGTTGTCCTAATTGAGTAAAAACGAGTTCAACATCGGTTTTTAATTGATTAATTGAATTGATTTCTTCTTGTGTAAACTTGATTTGTTCCATCATTTTGATATATTTAGTTGTTATTTTTTATATATAAATATATGAGGTTTCTCCAAACAACAAAAATAATAATGATTATTTATTAAGATGGAGTATCAATTTGAATAGTAGCAGACCATGCTCCTTTTAATCCTTGATCAATTGCCCTAACTCTGAAAAAACGAGTTCCTCCAAAAAGGCTAAGTACCTCTACAATATTTGTACTCCATTCATCTGCACTATGTGTAATAGTAGTAAATGTGTTAGTTGTAGCTAATTGCCACTCATAAGCAGTAATACCAGTAGTTCCAGTCGATGCAGGAGCAGTCCAAGTTACATTTGGTTGGGTGTATGAAACACTAGTCGGAGCACCAGGTGCAGGTAAATCAGTATGTGTATTACCACCTTTGTTGTGAGTAATATATCCATTTACCATATAGGTATCTTCTGATTCCACATCAATTGAGACAATTTCGGTTGTTTTTTCAACGATTTCTATTAAAGTAATATCAACTTCAGTTCCATCTCCTTTAACCAACTTATCACCTACCACTAAATTAAACATTTCTTTGAATAGATAATCACCACTTACTGAATCTTTTACCAACATTGGGTGTTCTGAAGTAGCAGTTACTTCTCCATTATTAATATCATAATAACGAGATGCAAAAGAATAAGTTAAATTAACAATAGTTACATCTTTTGGGGTAGTAGAAAGCGAATTAGTGGACCAATCCAAGAAAGTTCCATCTGAATCTTCACTTAAACCACCGATTGAGAACCCTTTTAGTAAATCACCTTCATTTAAATCACCTGCTTCTACGATTGTTCCATCTGCAAGGGTTACTGGTGAATCGATAGTTAAACATAAAGCAGTTGAGTTTCCATCATATGAATCCACCGAATAAACGGTCTTTGTTCTTGCAGTGTTATATCTAACTGCGTGTTGATTGAATCCATCTGCGAAAGTTGCAGAAACTGTATGTAATAATACTGGTTGTAAAACAGTTTGGGTAGGTGCATTTGTCATATTACCTACTGCTATAGTAGCAGAAACACCATTATTTGCAGAAACTGATAATTTATCACCACCGGTGATACCCCAAGTAACATTTGAACCTCTACCACTTATTTGAGAAAATCTACTACCCCCTCCAGTAGTTCCTAATGTATATGTCTCGGAGGTGTTTTCTACTGCATAGGTAAATCCCGATACGTCATCTATTGAATCTACAGCGTAGAACGAAAGACCGGTTGTAACTGCAGAACCACGAATATTACCAAGTGAAACATTGGAATTTTGTGTAAATCCAGTTGCTCCTGCTAAATTATTGAGTGATAGAGTATCTCCTGAAGTAAGTGTTGGCATATTTGTTCCTTATGTATTATAAATATCAAGTAAATCATCTACCCACTTTTGTTTGTTTGAAAAATTCATTATCATAAATGATTTGATTTTATTAAACCAAAAACATTTTTCATCGTAAGGGGTTTCCAATAACTTATTATAAATATCAAGAAACTCCTTTTTAGTTGAAACTCGATATGGATACTCCAATTCTTTACACCAATTTGTGTGTATTATTGGTAGTTTTCCTCTATCTACTGCTTCAAATATAGAATATCCAAATGGTTCAGATGAAAACGCAGAATGAGAAATTCCCCAATTCATATTATAGAATTTATCTTTAAAAGTTGAATCGTAATGATATAATTTGGATTTTGATGTATCTATTTTGGCACCATTTTTCCAAATTGAGTTAAATTCAACTGAATTGGTAAAAATATAAGATTTTAACCCATCTAAATAGTGTGGATTCTTTCTACCTTCACATCTAGCAGCAAATCCTAAATTATTTGATTCTGAAAGTGGTAAATCCCATTTAAAATCATAAAAATTACGAATATTCTTGTTTGGAATCAAAATATCGTATAATCCTATCCAAATTGAGTGAGTTGCCCACTCATTTACTTGTGTTTCCCATGCAGAATCCAAATAAGGGTGCCAACCAAGTGAAGCATCGGTTCCAACTTGGGATTTTATGATATGGTCTACTGAATTATGAAGTATATTTGAGTGAATTTTGTGTTTATTCTCCTCGATTACCTTCATTGGGGTGTAATGACCATGTAAAATGTTGATTCTCCTTGCATTTCTACAAATTTCTTCAACTTTTTGGATATTATCACCATGCCAATACGCTTCTATTGGAAATTGATAATTTTCGTGTCCTTTTGGTCTATTTCTATGGAGAATAAGGATGGGTTTTACCTTTAATTTAGGTACAATTAATTCCATCCATAAGTTTACCCAAGTATCAGTTCCTGCATTTACCCAAGGACCTCCACCGGTTGTGTAATATACATCGTATATCATTTAACTTTATTTTTTTACTATAATTCTTCCTGAAAAATTACCTGAAAAAGTTATATCAAGAGCATTTGCTGAAGTTGATTCTATAATTGAAGGTAATTCTTGTCTTTTTGTTGAAGTATTCCAAGCTTGAACTATTGGATATTCTTCGTTTAAGTTATGTGTGATTGTGTATGTAGAATTACCACTAACATTCACTGCATAAGTAGTTAAATTAGTTATTTGAGTAGAACCTGAAACTATTCCACTTGGGATATTGGTAAAATTGGTATAATCTAAATAATAAGAACCAGGTTGACCATTTAATGCAGATGAATCAGTTGCAGAACCTGAAACTATATGTCCACCTTTTGCAACTACAATATATCCACTATGATTTGCAGATAAAACTATTGTTGCAGTATTATTATTTGTAAGTGTGATTGAAGATGGTATAATTTGAGTATCATTATTTTCATATACTGAAATTATTACATTTTTAGTATTGAAATTATGTGTTACTGAAATTGTGGATTGATTATCAAATGAGGATGTTACTGTAGCAACCTGAGATACATCTGCAGCAGGTAAATTTGTAAGTTGTGAACCATCACCTTTGAAAAATGAAGCAGTTATTGCACCAGTTCCTAAATTAACTGATTGGCTTACAAGTGAATTAATAACTTGAGATGACCCAGATACTACTCCAGTTGGAAGTAAAGAAGTTATTTGTGATGAACCCGAAACAATACCCGCAGGTATATTTGAAAGTCCTATATAAGATACTTGGGATGAACCAGAAACTACGGTATTAGCATTCAGTTGACCCTTAATAGTTGTATTAATTGAACCAGTAAATGCTTCTAAATTAGCAGTTTCAACTTCTAATGCAGTTAATCTTGTAATAGCAGAACCACTGGCAGTTTCTAATGAAGTTAATCTATTATTTTGAGTTGTGTTAGTTGTATTGTTTGAACCAGTGTAAGTATTAAGAGATGATAAAATACTTATAACTTGTGATGAACCAGAAACTACTCCAGTTGGAAGTAATGGTGTTACTTGAGCAGAACCTGAGACAATTCCTACTGGGATAGAAGAAATTCCTGAATAAGTAATTTGAGATGAACCTGAAACTATTCCAGTTCCTTGTAATATAGTTGCAGTAGTGATAGACCCACCCAATGCAGTTGATGTACCTGCAATTGTGATTGAACTATTTGTTAGGGATGAGTTACCAATGTTGGATATAGTATTATTTCCACCATTGATGGTTTTGTTGAAAAGACTTTGTGTAGAAGAAACATCTACTAAACTTACTTCAGAACCACTTAAACCAGCTTGCCATTGATCAATTGATTCGTTCCAAATCAATGATGCATTTGTAGAGGTACCTCTTTCAATTTCAATACCACCGTTTTGAGAAGGAGTTCCTGTCTCATCGGAATTTAGAATAAGAATGTTATCTCCAATATTTACGGTATTAGAATTTACGGTTGTTGTTGTACCATTTACCGTTAAGTTACCACTAATAGTAACATCATTTGAGAATGTTTTATTGCCATTTATTACTGAACCTGATAAAACTCCATCTGCATCTAACTTTTCCTTTACATTTGAGTCAAAATTAGTGATTAAATCTGCGTTAACTTGAGATGAACCAGAAACTATTCCTGCAGGGATGGAAGAAAGTGAGGTATAAACTACTTGAGAAGAACCAGAAATTACTGTGTTAGCATTTAATTGGTCCTTAATAGTTGTATTAATTGAACCAGTAAATGCTTCTAAATTAGCAGTTTCAACTTCTAAAGTATTTAATCTACTGATTGCAGAACCACTTGCAGTTTCTAACGAAGTTAATCTACTATTTTGAGTAGTATTAGTTGTATCGTTTGATGCGGTGTATGAGTTCAATGAACCTAATATTCCAACTACTTGTGAACTACCACTAACAATTCCTACTGGAATCGAAGAAAGTGATGTGTAAACAACTTGAGAAGAGCCCGAAATTACACCATCACCGAGGGTGTTTAAATAACGAGTATCAAAAGATGCAGTTAATTGGGATGAACCGGAAATTATACCGGTACCTCTGAGTTCATACGAAGATGTTGCTGTAATTAATGATGAAGTTATACTTTGTAATATACTCCATTTTGTATCATTAGAGGCAGTGTATAACTCTAAATTTAAAGTTTCACCTAATAAACTTGCAGAAATTAATTCTAAATTATTTAATCTACCAATTGCACTACCACTTGCTGTTGAAAGTTGATCTAATCTAGTATTTTGAGTAGTATTGGTTGTATTATTTGAAGCGGTATATGAGTTGAGAGATGTTAAAATACCTACAACTTGAGATGAACCTGAAACTACTCCATCACCTAAAGTATTTAGATAACGAGTATCGTATGAAGCGGTTAATTGAGATGAACCAGAAATTATTCCTACTGGAATTGATGATATGCCTGAATAAGTAATTTGAGATGATCCCGAAACTACACCATCTCCACTGGTATTTAAATACCGAGTATCAAAAGATGCAGTTAATTGGGATGAACCAGATACTACACCATTAGTTGATTGTATATTGCCAAAAAATATAGAAGCAGTTACATTACCAATAATATTTATAGAGCCAGTAGTTTGAGAGTTAGTAGTAACGATTTGTTCAATAGATGATGCACCATTATCTTTTTCAAAGAAAATTCTACCATCGTATGTATTAATTGCTAATTCCCCCAACTCCAAATTGGAAGTAGATGGGACTTTACCTTCAACCGCTGTTCTTTTTAACTTTACTACTTGTGCCATATCTATGGTTTACCGATTCCATTATATAATTAAAAAAATAAGAAATACCTTATATAAGGTAATTTTTTTTCTTATCCTAATTTTGATTTTAATTCATCAATTTGTTTTTGTTGTTCTTTTATCGCCTCGATTAATAAACCAGTAAGTTTGGCATAATCTACACCCTTAAATCCATTCTCTCTATCGTGAACTAATTGTGGAAGAACTTTCTCTACATCTTGAGCAATTACACCAACATTTGGTAACGATTGTTGTAATTCATCTGCATTTTCATTCCATTCCCAAGTTACACCTTTTAATTGTTGTACCTTTTGGATTGGATTTGAAATTACTTCTATATTATCTTTTAATCGTTCATCTGATGAAGCGTATGCAACAACATCACCACCCACATTCAAGGCTCCACTTACACCTACACCACCTGTTACTATAAGAGCACCAGTGGTTATTGTAGTTGATGCAGTGTTGTTTGTAATATTAACGGCAGAGGAGAATGTTTTAGCTCCACTAAATGTTTGAGTATCGGATAAGTGAGCAGTATCAGCATCTAAATATGCAGAAGCGATAACTGAACCTTGCCAAGTACCAGTTCCAATTGTACCTAAAGTTGTAATTGAAGTCTGTCCAACATAAGTTGAAGCAATATCAACTGCATCAGCAGATACAGAAATTCTATTTGCAGTACCAACAACATTGAGGTCTCTTGTTGCAGCAATTGTACCACCACCAGTTAAACCATTTCCAGCAGTAATTGATACGGTAGTATGATCAATGTGTTGGTTTGCAACATAGTTTGTTGTTGTATTGTGATTTACTTGAGATGAACCTGATATAACACCACCTCCCACAGAAATTGTGTGAGCTATACCTTCACCTGAAGTTGCACCACTTGAAACAATACCATTTCCTGCAGTAATTGTTGCTACATAATTACCCGAAGTTCTAGTTCCCAATTCTATATCACCAGTTGTAGAAGCAACATTGATTTGTCCTGAACCTGAAACAGTACCACTTGGTAAAATTGCAGTTACACTACCAGCAGTCACAGTACCAATTGTAGTGATTGAATCATCACCACTATATGTACCACCTGCAACTGTAGCAAGTGTTGCATTATATGCCTGAACATCAGTTCCAATTGCTACTCCCAAATTGGTTCTAGCAGTAGAAGTATTTGTTAAATCGGATAAGTTAGATGATTTTGATAATTTACCATCCACTAAGGTATTCAATGTAGAATCACCTGCTGCCAACGAAGCAGAAATTTCAATTAAAGTATCAAATGCTGCATTAGCTCCACCAATTAAATCGGTTAATTCTTGTTGAACATATGCAGTTGTAGCGATTTGAGTTGAGTTTGTATTCGCAACGGCAGTTGGTGCAGTTGGTGTTCCAGTAAGAGCTGCACTGGTAAACATTGTGGCCTTACTTTCATTTGTTACATTTCCTAAACCAACATGAGTTGCAGTTACACCACTTACTGTTCCAGTAAAGGTAGGTGAACTAAACATCGTTGCCTTACTTTCATTAGTTACATTATCTAATGATAAAAAAGTTTTAACTGAAGAAGCAGAACCACTAACTACTGCTAATGAATTATTGTAAGCAAGTACATTTGCATCAAAATTAGTTATTGTATCAGCATTTACTTGAGATGAACCAGAAATGACTGTGTTAGCATCAAGTTGTCCTTTGATGGTTGTGTTAATTGAACCAGTAAATGCTTCTAAATTAGCAGTTTCTCCTTCAAGGGCAGTTAATCGGGTAATTGCACTACCACTGGCAGTTTCTAATGAAGTTAATCTATTGTTTTGAGTAGTATTAGTTGTATCGTTAGAACCAGTGTAAGTATTAAGAGATGATAAAATACTTATAACTTGTGATGAACCAGATACGATTCCTGCAGGAATAGAAGAAAGTGATGTATAAACAACTTGTGATGATCCCGAAACTACCCCATCACCAAGTGTATTTAAGTATCGTGTATCGAAAGAAGATGTTAATTGAGATGAACCCGAAACTACACCACCACCTGCAGAAATTGTATGAGTTATACCTTCACCTGAAGTTGCCCCTGATGTAAGAATACCATTTCCTGCGGTGATTGTTGCAACATAATTACCTGAAGTTCTTGTTCCTAATGCAATATCACCAGTAGTTGATGCTACGTTGATTTGAGCAGAACTCGATACAACGGTATTAGTGTCTAATTGAGTTTTAACGGCTGTTGCAAATCCAGTAGTTGAACCTGCAGTAATTTGTGATGAACCCGAAACTACACCATTTGTAGAATTTATTATACCACTAAAAGTACCACCAGTAAATGATGCTCCTTGATATGATCCACTAAATGACCCACTATATATACCACCCGGTGGTAATGTGAATGTTGCACCATCTGCAAATGTTAATGAACCTGAAATTACGGGACTATGTATTATCATCTCTATTTATCCTTTATTATACTATATAAATATATCTTTTTAAATTGAACCACCATCTATTTGTGAAATTACGGTTGCATTTGCAGTACCCGTCACATCACCACTTAAAGTAATTTGTGCAGAACCACTAAATACGCCCAAACTATTAACTTGATTAGTAATAGTATTGGATAATCCAGTTACATTAGTAGAAGGAATTGAACCACTCACTATATGTCCACCTTTTGCAACAACTACATACCCACTTCGAGGCGATTCAAAAGTTATTGTAATATTATTAGAATCAGTTATTCGTAAAGTTGATGGAATTATTTGATAATTATCATTATCATAAACTTGTGCAATTGCGTTTTGAGTGTTAAGATTGTGGTCAACTATCCAGGTTGATTGATTTGTGAATGATTTTTGAATTGTTGCAGCTTGGTCAACTGTTATATTAGTTAGTTGTGAACCATCTCCAACAAAATAAGAAGCAGTAATAGAACCTGAAATATTTATATTTCCCACTACTGCAGTGTGAGTATTTGTAGTAACAAATTCTACTACTTCATCTACACTACCACTTTTACGAATAAAAGCTTTACCATCATACACATTTATTGCAATTTCACCAGTTTGTAATGAACCAGTTGTTGGTTTTGAACCAGATGAAGTTGATCTTTTTAATCGTATGATTTGTGCCATTTATATTATTGGTTATTTACTTTTTCTTTTAATTCTTCAACTTGTTTTGATAAATCTTTAATACCTTCAATTAATAAGGAAACTAATTTATCATATTTTACGGCTTTGAATCCATTTTCACGAGTACCAACTAATTCAGGAAGTATTTCTTCAATTTCTTGAGCAATTACACCATAATCCTTACCTTTATAAATATTTTGTTTTTCTTCGTTCCAAGTAAATGAATAACCACCTATTTGATTAATTTTTTGCAAAGGTTCTGAAATTGGAGTGATTTCGTTTTTCAATCTTCTATCGGATGATGCATAAGCAACAACATCACCACCGGCGAATACATCACCACTCGTTCCAATACCACCTGTTACTATTAATGCTCCAGTTGTTTTTGAAGTTGAAGCAGTGTTATTTGTAATTGATATAGAAGTTGAAGTAGTATTACCTACTGAAGTTACATCTTGTAATGATTTTGTAATTTGAGATGAACCCGAAACTACTGCATCTGCGTTTAACTTATCTTTTACATTCGTATCAAAGTTAGTGATTGAATCTGCATTAACTTGTGAAGAACCTGAAATTACACCATCTGCGTTTAATTTATCTTTTACATTTGAATCAAAGTTAGTGATTGAATCTGCATTAACTTGTGAAGAACCCGATACTACACCACTTGGTAATAAAGGAGTTATTTGAGATGAACCAGATACGATTCCTGCAGGGATATTAGATAAGCCAACATAAGAAACTTGTGATGAGCCCGATACTACTCCACTTGGTAGTAAGGGAGTTACTTGAGATGAACCTGATACGATTCCGGCAGGGATATTTGATAAATTAGGATACGAAATTTGTGATGAACCTGATACTAATGTAGTTCCAGTTGCATAGAATGTTCCATTTACAACCGAATTAGAACCAAGTGTTATTAAAGTTCCGGTATCGGTAATATTAGAATCATTTAAGTGATGATTATCAACTGCTTTTGGAACTCTGTTCGAAGTTAAATAAGTTGGGGTTCCTTTTGTTGTATATTCAGGGCCAAATATAGTAACCGCATAATCTATGCCGGCTGAACCACTATATTCATATCCCCAATCATTAGTTTCGCCATCATAGTAGAATGAAGCAGTTGAAAGAGTAGAACCTGAATCATATACTGATAAACCAGCATATCGTGAGGTTGGAGTATCGGTGTTTACAACAATAAATGCATCACCGATAATTTTTGCAGCACCACTAACCGAAGTTATGTAAGCAAATGAACCAGTTCCATTAACAACTATATCGTTAAATGTTTTTGTGCCACTTATAGTTTGATCACCATCTAATGTAACATACCTATTATCGTAAGATGATGTTAATTGTGATGAACCTGAAACTAAAGTATGTGTTCCACTTGCTTTTTCTTCAAATAAATTATTTAATGAAGATGAGTTTGATTCTAATAAATCTAATCTATCATCTACCGATGAACTAAACTCCGTAAAGTCAGTTTCATTTACATATCTTGAATCATAAGATGATGTTAATTGAGATGAACCCGAAACTACACCTGATGGTAGGTTTGAACTAACACTTCCTATTTGTAATTGAGTCCAACCATTTGAATTTCCAACATTTGAAGTATCGGTTAACACCCATATCGTATTATTATCTTGTTGAAAAACTATTAATCCTTCATAAACATTAGCAGATGATAGAGAATATCTAGCATTCTCATCCACTAATGTTAATCTAGCATCAACAGGTTCGTTGTTCGTTATGTTAAACCCACCAGGTAATATAATTGCCATTTTCTATTCTCTATTTTATGTTAATGTATATGTTATACTACTTCCAGCACCACCTGCTTGTAAAGTATTTGTTTTATAAACTTTATATTGTCCAACTGTTGTTACACTAAATTGGCCCAATACACCAAATCCACTCGTTGTTATGTTAGATAGATTAGATAAGGAACTATTGAATACAATATAATGGTATTTATCACCAGTCCAACTTATTGTTACCGATTGTCCACTTGCAGTAGTTGTTCCTTTTGCAATCGTTCCAATTGTTCCTCCCAAAGTTGTATCCCACAATGCCAAATTTTCCAATTCTCCGGCAGTAAATGAAGCTGCATCACTTGCACCATATCTTAAACTTCTAATTTTGTTATATGTTTGTGTAGTGGTTCTTATTATTGTTAGATCAGGATTATTATCACCGATTGGAGATTCATAGCTGGCACTTGTAATTATACTAATTGATGAAGAACCAGTTGCAGAACCAGTAATAAGATACGGAGTACTAACATTTGTTGTAACTTCAACCAAATCCCAACCATTTGATGGGTCAGCAGATGAAGATGTAAATGAAATACTACCAGTTGCACCTTGCTCGATTTGATTCGAAGATGCACCTAATTGAACTGTCACCGATGGTGTTAATGTTGGAGATGCTGGATTTGATTTGGAAATTGTACCAGTAGTTGTAGCAGAACTTGTAAATATACTACCATCTAATGGAGAACTTCCGGTTAATTCTAATCTATATGTATGTGACCCACTTGTTGTGGTGGTAAACGATATTGATGTACCACTACCCACTTGATTTAATAGGGTAGATCCTTCATATAAGGATGCACTGATTAGTGTATACCCACCATTATTCCAAGTACCATTTAAAGTATACTCATCGTTTATACGATTGAATCTATCTGTCAAGAATCCACTTAAAGATGCTGCGATTGATGAAGGTACTGCAGGTGTACCGAAAATAAATTTCAAAGTTCCACCAATAAATGTCACCGCCACATTATTATCAAAATCTGCCACTTCTATTCCAGTTAATTGTTCTATACTATTTGTTACATAATTGATATAACCAGAAGCTGATGCTAACCCAGCTAAAGATGCGGATACTGATGAACTAAAAGGTGTTATTGCTGAATCTACTCCATCGGTAAAATGACCAGATGCAGTATCAAGTGTCAATGTTACATCACCTGAATTACCACCCCCGTCTAAACCATCTCCTGCCGTAACAGAAGTAATGTCTGCCGGATTGATTACATTATCCAACACATGGACAATAAATCTTTTAGTTGCTCCTGCAGATAAAAGTATATTATCATTTAGACTAGCTGTATCCAAATTAACATCCAATGAAGTTGTTACATTATACCATGCAGCAGAACCTAATGAACCAGAAACTTGGTAAATACCAACCAAATCAGCAACTGAACCTGATACTTCGTATCTTGAATCCAAAGATTGTGTTACTTGTGATGACCCAGATATTACTCCACCGATTACATTACCACTAATTACACCATTTGTAATTGAGAAATCTATTGTGGATGTATCAGTTGATGATGATACTACACCTTCTACATTTAATTTATTTTTTATTGTAGAATCAATAGATTGTGAGAAAGATTGGTATTGAGATGCCGAATTATATAAATTTGATATATTTGTATCATTTGATTGAGTATACAAATGTAAAGAATTTAAATCAGCATCAATCGATTGAGTGTAAGTTTGTAATACATCGAATTTATCATCAACTGATGCAGTATATGATTCTAAATTACTAAATTTAGTATCTACTGATGCAGTATATGTACCTAATGCACTAAATTTGGCATCATTCGATTGAGTATAAGAGTGCAAAGAACTTAAATCATCATTAATTGATTGTGTATAAGTTTGTAATACATCAAATTTATCATCAATAGAAGATGTATAAGTTCCTAATGCAGAATTTTTGGCATCTTGAGAAGATGTAAATGATTCTAAATTAGATAATCTAACATCTTGTGAACCACTTACTGTTTCTAAATTAGATATTCTAATATCTTGGGATGCAGAATCTAATTCTAAACTTGTTAATCTATTTCCAAATGAACCTGAAAAAGTAGTATATCCGGTAGTTTGTGTAATATCAATTTGAGATGAACCGCTAAAAACATTATCTCCATTAATTTCTAAATATCTAAAATCTAATGAAGATGTAACTTGTGATGAACCAGAAACTAAAGTTGGTTTATTTAGAATGTTTTCAAACTCTACATCTGCCGCAGTTACACCGGTTAATTCAGAACCATCCCCTTTGAATCCTACTGAAGATGATACTTTTTGATTTATTTCTAATAAAGTTTGAGAATCATTCCATAAAATCGAAGCATTTGCACCCGAAATGTATAATCCAGCTCCATCTGCTTGTGCAGAAGTTGTGGAACCAGATGCAAGTGATAAAACTTTATCTTCAATTATTAATTCGGTTGTATTTAATGTTGTTGTATTACCTTGTACCGTTAAATCACCATATATTGTTAAGTTTTGGCCAGTTACATCAATAGCAGTTTTCAATGAAGATGTATATGCTTCAATACTATCTAAACGAGAATCTACTGATGTTGAGAATGAATTTTCTAAAGTATCTAATCTACCATCTACTGAAGATGAAAAAGTTGTGAAATTTTGAGTATTATTTACATCAATTTGGGCTGAACCTGATACTAAAGTAGGTTTATTTAAAATGTTTTCAAATTCTACATCTCCTGCAGTAACATTTATCAAACCACTACCATCACCTACAAAATACGAAGCAGTTATAGATTGCGATGCCGTTATATCATTATCAAAATTTACATTACCTGTGATTGTAGTATTAGAATTATTATTACCAATAAAAATATTATCAGTTATAGATGATTGACCAATACGAATTGTTGATGCAAATAAAAGAGCAGTAGATAATGAATCATCATTATCAATTAATGTTAGCGTACCGAAATTTAAGGAACCTGATGGTTGTACTGATAATTGGGCCGTACGATTTGATATTGTAAGTTCTGAACCAGAAGTGGATAATGTGTGATTTTTTGTATTAGCAAAAATACTACCAGTCACGGTTAAATTACCAACAATTCTTTCAGTACCAATAAAGATATTTGAACCAGTAGTAGCGAAAGTTTGGTTTAAATCTTCTTGTGAAGATGTAAATAATTCCAGATTATCTAATCTTCCATCTTGTGAAGGCAATGTACCAACAAATGAACCACTAAATACTGAAGCAGTTACACTACCAAATACATTAACATCACCACTAAAGTAAGTAGTACTTGAACTTACTATTAATTGGTCTGAATCTGCAGTTATTAAACGATTAGTTCCTCTTATTTGTAAATTATCTGCAATTACATCACCATTAACATCTATACTACCGGTTTGGAAAGTAGAACCACTCACAAGTGTAGAACCTGATAATACTGTCAGACCTATATTTGTAAAAGTGGATGAACCACTCACTGTTAGGGAACCACTTAGAAATACATTTCCAACTTGATGAGTAGAACCACTCATAAAAATGGAACCAGTTATAGTTTGGTCACCAATAAATGTGTTTGAACCAAGAGTTGCAAATTTATCATCTAAAGATGATGAAAAAGTATCAAAATCGGTTGTAGATGATGATAATAAACCATCAGGAAGAGTTATTTTATCTAAAATTAGTAAACTACTATCGCCTTCAAGTGTCACACTACCATTAATATCAACTGGCCCTACCAACATTGCGTTATGTCCATCAGGAACCGTGAATCCATTTAAAGTTTTTGGATTGATATATACTTGTGATTTAAGGGTTTCGGTTACGGTTATGGAACCAGTTATAGTTTGTGACCCACTAAATACATTTGAACCGGTAGTTGCAAAAGTTTGGTTTAAATCTTCTTGTGAAGAAGTAAATAATTGTAAATTATCTAAACGAGAATCAACTGATTGCGAAAAAGTTGTAAAATTTTCATTTGAAGATGATAAAATACCACTTCCTGGTAAGGAAATACTATCTATTGATGCAGAAACTACATGAAGTTCGTTAAATCGTTTAGTAATAGAACCTAAATCATCTTGTGCATCTTCTTGTGGTATAAGTGAACCAGTAAATGGTGCATTTACGGTAATAATATCGTTCGAACCAGTACCTAAAATAATATTTCCACCAATTTGAACATTACCATCTATTTTGGCGTTACCAGTAATATCAAGGGTTGACCCTGAAATACCGCCATTGATACTTAAATTTCCAGTTAATGTGATATTACCAGTATTTGAACCTAATTTTACAAGAGTTATTGTACTCGCACCAGTACCGAGTTGCAAAGTATTTAAACTTGTATTAAAATATGGTTCGGATATGGTTGTACTTGGAGTTGTTCCTCTTCTTAATTGTAGTATTGCAGCCATCTATTTAGATTTCCATTTAATTTATCTATAAATATATGTTTATTTAATAATTTCTTTTGAAATGTGTATAACTTCTCTTATATAAGTATAAGAAAATAAAAAGTATAAAAAAATCCCCAACCAAGAGGAAGGGGATTTTTAAATTTAAATATATTCTAATTAGAATGTACCACCATCGATAGTGTTTGATGCCACGAATGAAGAACCATTCCATTGAATTAAATCACCTGTGTTTGAAGGTGCAACTGAAGTAAGTTCTTTAGTGCCATTTGCTACTAGGAATGAATTAGCAGTTAATCCATTAATAATCAAATCAGTAGTTATTGTAACAACAACACCATCATCGGTAATATCAGAATCGACCAATAATCCATTTGCTCCGATTACTTGAACTGAAGCTGAAGTTGGAGTTGCGTTAAATCTTGCAAATTGTTTTTCTGAACCTAATGCTCCACCTTTCCAATAATCATTACTAGAATCCCACAATAATGAACCTGAAACTGTGTTAGGAATAGTTGCATCTTTAACCAATAAACCACCATTTGCAGCACCTGAACCATTCAATTCAAGGATATTATCACCTAATTGGATTGTAGTTGAATCTACCGTTGTAGTAGAACCTTGCACATACAAGTTACCAACAACTGTCAAGTTATTTCCAACAGATAAGTTATTTTGAATAGATGCAGTTGCTATTGTAACTGAATCAGGTAATCCGATTGTTACTGTACCACCAGCACCTAAAGTTACTGAACCACTTGAGATTTGAATCTCGTTTGCAGTACCTTGAATAGTTAAGTTAGTGTTACCTTCTACTGCAGTTCCTGAAGTGGAACCATAATCAACTTCAAGTGAGTTATCAACACCATCCAAAGATAAACCAGTACCTGCAACATCGGCATTAAGGTTTGCAGCTCTTACACCATTAGCCTTGATAGAAACATTACCAGTTGAAACTGAAAAATCATCAGAATCGAATGATGCAACACCTTTTTGTGTTGTAGATGAATTTACGGCAGAAAGGGTAAGTGTATTATTAGTTACAATAGCAGTTACAATACCACTACCAGTAATTGTTAATACATCAGTTAGTAAATCTACTGAATCATTTGAACCATTAGAACCACTTATTTTAAGAGCAGTTACTAAACCTGTCAATTGAGAACCATTACCTACAAATGAACCAGTAATTGTAGAAGTTCCATCTGCATTACCAATTGAATCGGCAGAAAGTCTACCAGTACCAAAATCAGTAGCTTGATTAAGTAATAAAGTTACAACTTGTGATGAACCCGATACAATTCCAGTTCCACCCAATACTTGAATTGAACCAGAGACAGTTCCTGCTGGTAATAAATTCTTTACTTGTGTAGAACCACTAACAATTCCCACCGGAATATTTGATAATCCTACAAAAGATACTTGAGATGAACCCGATACTGAACCCGCAGGTAATAAATCTTTTACTTGAGCAGAAGATGAAACAACACCATCTAAATTAAATAACGCATCAATTTGCGCAGATGATGAAACAATTCCAGTTCCACCCAATACTTGAATTGAACCAGAGACAGTTCCTGCTGGTAATAAATCTTTTACTTGAGCAGAAGATGAAACAACACCTTCAATATTAAATAGAGCATCAATTTGGGCTGATGATGAAACAATTCCTGCAGGGATGTTAGATAACCCAACATAAGATACTTGTGATGAACCAGAGACAGTTCCTGCTGGTAATAAATCTTTTACTTGAGCAGAAGATGAAACAACACCATCTAAATTAAATAACGCATCAATTTGGGCTGATGAAGAAACAATTCCTGCAGGGATGTTAGATAACCCAACATAAGATACTTGTGATGAACCAGAGATTACACCATCTGCATTTAACTTATCTTTTACATTTGTATCAAAATTGGTAATCGAATCGGCATTAACTTGTGATGAACCTGAAACGGTTCCAGCCGGTAATAAAGCAGTTACTTGAGAAGAACCTGAAACAATTCCAGTTCCATTAGTTTGTGCTGTAGCTTTTACTTCTACATTACCACCTTTATTTAAAATATATAATTTTTGTGCAGAAGTATCGTAAAATGGAATACCATCTACTGAAGTATCGTAAGAAGCACCAGTTAAATTTGGTACAGTAGTTCCTTGAAGAACTTTGTTAGCAGGAGTAGCAGTTGAACCATCGATACCAACGAATAGAATTGAATTTCCATTTGCGGCAGTGATTCCTGATGAACCAGTAACAACTAACAATTCTCCAGCACGTTTGGTTGCTGCACCGATAGATTCTAACGAACCTCTTCTGTGTTTAATAATTTGTGCCATAGTTTGTTTTTTGTTTTTTTAGTTTGTTACAACGAAAACCTTTATTAGTTAAACAGGACATTTGCCTAATTTATAAGTACTATATAGTACCTAAATTTTCTATATAAATATTATCTTTAAAATGATTAAATTAAACCCGAATCTATAATATAAGAACCTGATGAAATTACAAATTCAACTCCTCGTTGAAAATGATTAGAGCCAGTATCTAATGTTAAAGTTGTTACTCCTGATAATACTGATTTTGATAATCCATTTCCACCATCTACCGAAGAATCACCAATTGCAAATGTATAAGAATTCCAAACAATAGTATCGGTAAATGTTGTAATCATATCAGCGTATGTAATATCCGCTTGGTATAATGTATTATTACTTACAACATAAACAATTTGTCCATCGGAGAAATTTGAAACCGATGATGATAATAATGTGTTATATGTTGAATATGTTCTAAATAAACCACCTTCTTCATACCCACTCTTAATACTAATTGATGCAGTATTCGAATTTATTGCAGAAATACTAATACCCGAACCACTAAAATCAAATTGAGTGGCAACGAAATCTATGTTGCCACTCACTATATTGATACCAGTACCCTCTGCGGTAACACCAGTCAAACGAGAACCATCACCCTCAATAAATGCACCTTTTACTACTCCCGATGCGGTGATATCTCCATCTACAAATATAGAACCTGAAGTTACAAGTGAACCTGAAACTAAAAATTCACCTTCAATAACTGAAGCGGTTACTACACCTTGTATTTGTTTACTTTGAATTAATGTTGCCATCTATTGTATTTCTATTTACTTTTATATAAATTATTTATTATATTTTTTATACTAGTCTAATTTTAACTGAACCAGATGTGTGATATAAACCTCCCAATGGAACTCCACCTGCTTGTGCAGCCGTATCATCAGCGTAATTGTAAGAAGCAGATACTTTAGATAATATTACATATCCATTACCACTCACATCAAGTGAACCGGTTATTTGTACTTTATTTCCTTGTGCAACTAATAAGTTACTTCTAGTATCAGGTTCATCACCAAAACTAGTTGTGCCATTACCAACTACAAACGCACCTTCTCCTGTATCATCTAATCTACTCGCGATACCAACGATGGTTTGTGCATAATTACTTGAACTATGGTGCATTCCAAAGGTTGCGTTTGCGTATGCAGTACTATTATCATTATACAAATCTCGTCCAACAGCAATTGAATAATCCGATGTTACATTCACATCAGTACCTGCAGCTATACTATTACCGTAAATACCACCTAGAGTATTCACACCTGCACCAACTGAGATACTACCAGAACTTATGATACCTGCTCTAGTTGTCAGTATACCATATTGTTTGTAATCAAAAGAAACTCTCGGGTCAATACCAAAATAAGTATCAATATCCTGTTGTCTAAGAGTTATTGTCAATGAACCAGATGCTTGATTGAGTGATTGAGCTATTGTTAATGTATCTCCAGCTTTATACCCTATACCTTGTCTACTTGCAGGTTGGCCATATTCTTCATATCCAAGACTACTATTTGAAGTATCTATCTGAACACTTGTAACAACGCCACCTGATATAAAACCTCTCAATCTTGCACCTCTACCTGCACCACTGGTTGTGGTAGTATTATCACTAAATGAACCATTGATTGTAGAACCAGATATATTTGAAGTGATTGCTCCAGTCAAGTCACCTGTACCTATTTTGGATACGGTAAATGTCATATTACCATCTGATTGTTCTACTATGTTAAATAATCCTGCACCATTTCCTCTTATAGACCTCATGGTAGACGGGTTGGCTACAAAATTTACTAATGAACCTGAACCAGGTACTGTTATTGAACCAGTTACGGTAAGTGAACCACTTAATACAGAATCACCTACTACTCTTAAATCTACTGAGTTAGAAGAAGAAAGTGTTAATGAACCAGTTACTATTTGGTTTCCAACAAATGTATTTGAACCGGTGGTTGCAAATCCAGTTCCAGTTACTATACTACCTATTCGTGTATCTACTGATTGTGAATAATCAGTAAAGTTTGTTACTGAAGAAGAAAGAATATCGCTCGGTAAACTTGAACCAACTCCTGTCAATCCACTACCATCTCCAACAAATGAACCAGTAAATGAACCAGAAATAGTTCCTTCACCACTTACATTTAGATAACGAGAATCAAGAGATGTTGTTAATTGAGATGAACCAGAAATTACTCCACTTGGTAAAACAAGATTAGTTAATCCACTACCATCACCCATGAATGAACCACTAATTGTTGATGCAGTTATATCTCCACTAAAGTATGTATTAGATGAGCTAATCAATAGTTGATTGGTATCTGCAGTGATTGAGTAATCAGTTGTTGTTGTTACATTACCGAATCCAGTTAGTTTTAAACTTGCCAATCCTTCTCTTGCAGTTTGAGGGGAACTAGCACTAGTAAATGTACCACCTACTAAAACATTATCATTTGGTAAAAGTGTTACCGAATTTACACTACCGGTATTTAAATTATATGTAGATGCACTACCAGAAGCAGCCCATCCACTTATGAGATTACCAGTATTTTGACTTATTATTGCAAATCTGTTAGCGGATGTAGTAGAGTAGCCAGGAATACCAAAGGTGATAAAGTTACCACCTAATAGGATTTTATCACTATCGTAGAAATCAAAATCATTTACATACACAGATACACCCGGTAGATTTTGATCTGAACCACTTATATATGTTCTAAATCCACTATCAAATGCACCAACACCATCTCCTTCATCCGCGGTTGTTAATCTTGCAAATCCAGCATTCCTAACATTTGGTCCTGTTCTAGTATCTTTAAATCTACCAGCAATATAGATATAACCATTATCACCTGGGGAGTAAGCATCGGTTACTTTAATTTTTTTGATTTTATCTAAACTATCACCGGTAGTTATATCTAAATTAGTACCAGCAAATCCTGAATCTAAAGCACCATTAGGGTTAAGTTTTACAAGAAAATCGTAATCAGCTAATGAACCCCATTGTGTAAATGAACCACCAATTAAAATTGCTTGCTCGGAACCACTATTCAATAATGCAACTGAATGAAAATTATCAGTATTAAAAAAAGAAGGGTTATTGCTTCCAGTACTTACATTAAAAGAAGTATCAAGAGTACCATCAGTATTTATTCGTCTACTTCCTGATGTAAAATAACCTACACAAACTATTTTATCATCATTTTGAATTACAATATCCCTTACTTCCCCAAATGAACCCCAAGACTGAGCTGCAAATGTAGTATCTAATGTACCATTAGCATTTAATCTTGCAATTCCTTCTCGTGTACTACCACTAACCTCTATAAAATTACCGCCTACTACAATTTTATTATCAGATTGAGTAACAAATGTATTTATATAACCATAATAATCTCCACCACCAAATACATCTCCAAAGATTGGAGAAGTAAATGATGTATCTATTGTACCATTTGAGTTTAATCTAGCTATATCATTTGTGGTATGTCCATCAATGCTTTGAAATCTACCAGCAATTAATATCTTACCATCACCCAACACCAATGTTTTCTTAATAAAATTATCTCCACCATATTCACCTGAACCTGATAAATTTAAATTGAATGTAGAATTCAACGCAGGTATAGTTGATGTTGATGATGCTGCTAATTCATATCCATCGGAATTAATACTTCCACTTATATCAACTGAACCTGATAGTATAGTTGGACCAATGTTTCTAAAAGTAGATGAACCACTAATGGTTAACGAACCACTAATAACTTGGTTTCCAACAAATGTATTTGAACCAGTTGTTGCAAAGGTTACATTTAGGTCTTCTTGTGAAGAAGTAAATGAATTTAAAGAACTAACTTGTCCTTCTAAAGAAGCAGTTGCTAATTCTAAACTAACCAGTATTGCATCAGCAGATTGTGTAAATAATTTAATAGCGTTTACTTCAGTTTGTAAAGAAGATGAAGTTAATTCTAAATTATCTAATCTACCATCGGCAGATTGAGTAAATGCATTTAGAGCAGTGATATCACTTCCACCACCACCTCCTCCAAATGAAGAAGTAGGGGCTAATGTAGATACATTACCACTACCACCTACCCATACATAACCTTGTTGTAGGGATGCTGTTAATGTTCCGTCAATTGTTAAATTTGTTATATTTAACCCTTCGATTGCTACCGAACCTGATTGGTAAGGAGTAATTCTGTCTACTCTAATTGTGCTCATAATTTTTTTTCCTATGTTTTTTATTTTTTTGTTATCTACTTACTATTTTTCCTTTTATAAAGAAATCTGATGCCGTTATCAAATCCGGTCTCAATGTTATTGGTTGGTTGAATGTTATTACTATATTGGAACCATTATCTATAACACTATATTGGTCTGATGTTCTTTTTAATCCTTGTAAAAATACATCAACATAATCTGATAAACTATCAACTTTAATTTCTTCGAATACAAATTTTTTATCCAAAAAAGTTAATGTAAATATATCACCATTCAAAGAAATTGAATCAGGAGTATGTTGATAAATCCATGAATCATTAATAACTTCTAACACTAAATTTTTTGCTCTCAATTTATCATTAAAAGGAACTATCACATTTGGTTTTCGTTTTATCATATAGTATCAACGTCTCCCTCTAATTTTATATCATCAGTATCTTCCAATTGATATTCAAAATTTTCTTTTATGAAAAATACATGAAAATCATTATTAACTTGCTCAAATATATAATCTCTTTCTAATATAAATTGACCATTAATAAATATATCAAAACGAGAGTGTTCTTTCCTAAATGGTCTTAAATTTATATTTAAATCTTTCATTTTTACATTTGGAAGTTTCCAAATCCAATATGAAGGATGTGAAAGGTTATGTGGAATCAGAGTATATTCATCTGGTTCGTGAACTTGTTTTAATATTTTATTTAATTCATTTATCATAATTCAATAAACTTTCCAGTTACACCAATTTCATCAGTAGATTCCAAAATATAACCTAAATCATTAATTGTAGTAATCAAATCGGTTGGATATGTTCCACCTTCTTGCAATGAACCGGTGTTAAAATTAAAATAAATTTCATCAGTATTGTACGAACCGGTATAAGAATATTTTGTAGGTGGAATTAATACACCATTTATATAAATTCTAAACCACTGGTCATTATCAAATGAACCGATTAATTCAGGTGGTAATTTTGGTAATTCAACATTAGTTAATTTAATTGTATCTGCATCTACAAAAGTTGCCTCTTGTGAACCACGAATAGACATAAAATCAATAATATCAGAGTATTCAGTATACAAACTTTGTTTACTTAAATTCATATTAGTACCTGTCAAATCAGTTTCTCCTGCCCAGACAATTTTTTTTGGAGAAATTTC
>Ga0315901_10002613_pt1 | contig 24516 bp, 28 predicted proteins | sample LakEriMetagenome_10_FD_203761 | JGI IMG/M metagenome (GOLD analysis project Ga0315901, IMG submission 203761) | Freshwater fungal communities from buoy surface, Lake Erie, Ohio, United States - Buoy 2 MA116 | ecosystem: Environmental > Aquatic > Freshwater > Lake | place: USA: Lake Erie, Ohio... | reverse complement strand
TGGACTTCAATGAAGACCATCCAGTTTCAGAAAACATTTTAGCAAAAGACTTTGTTGTATCTTATTGGACAAAGAGTCTTAAAGATTGTAACAGACAATCCCATGTTCTTTACTTGTCAAAGAATGATGTTCTTTCAAGACAACGTAGAGGTATTTGGACAGAAGACTTTAATGCAAGAATACAACAACAAATTGTAGGAGATGACTTAGCAGATGCACAAGATAAGTCACAAGGTGTAAATCCACCTCAATCAGATCCTGCAACTCCTTTTGAATTTATTGAGCAACATCGTTGGGAAGATCTTGATGGTGATGGTTTTAAAGAACCATACATCATTACAGTTCATAAAGACACTAGAAAAGTAGTTCGTATTGTTGCTAACTATTTTGATAGTTCCATTAAACGAAATGCTAAGGGTGAGATACTAAGTATCAAACCTGAAAGCTACTTTACCAAATACTCATTTATTCCATCACCTGATGGTGGTTTCTATGATATTGGTTTTGGTATTCTTTTAGGACCTCTAAATGAATCTATCAATACAATTATTAATCAACTTGTTGATGCTGGTACCATGGCTAATACTGCTGGCGGGTTTCTCTCAAGAGGAATTAAAATCCGTGGCGGTAATTATAACTTTGCTCCTTTGGAGTGGAAGCATGTTGATTCTACTGGCGAAGATTTAGCAAAAGGTATTTATCCATTACCTGTTCGTGAACCAAGCAATGTATTATTCACATTATTAACAACACTTGTTAACTATGGTGAACGTATTGTAGGTTCTACAGACATTATGGTAGGTGAGAATGTAGGTCAAAATACTCCTGCAGAAACATCACGTACTATGGCAGAACAAGGTATGAAAGTATTTGCAGGTATCTTTAAACGTATTTACAGATCTCTTAATGAAGAGTTACGTAAAGTATATCGTTTAAATCAACTTTACTTACCTGAAGAATATAGATTTGGTGGTAATGCAGTTTTAGCATCTGACTATGAAAGCAATTCTACAGATCTAAGACCAGCTGCAGATCCACATGTAGTATCTGATGTTCAACGTATCATGCAAGCTGAAACATTAAAACAAACAGCTCTTATGGTACCTGGATTCAATACTTATAAAGTTATGTATAGATATCTTGAAGCACTTAAGATACCTAACATTGAAGAAGTTCTACCTGATCCTCAAGGTCCTAACGCTATCCAAAGCGGTCCAGATGTTAAGGTTCAAGTTGAACAAATTAAAGCCCAAGAACGTAAACTTTCACTTGAAACTAAGTTTAAACTTGGTGTCATGAAGTTACAACAAGAGGCAGAACTAAATAGAGCTAAGATACTTAAAATGGAAGCTGATGCGGCTAAAGCACTTGAGGAAGCAGGTGGTGTTAAAGCAGGTCATGATATTGCTATGTTGCAAACTCAATTGGGTGCTGCTAAAGCTCACCAAGAAGGTATTCTTAAATCTATTGAGATGATGATGAAAGCAACCGAGGGAGCAATAGAGTATGATAATAACGCAGCAGGAGTTCTTGGAATGGGTGGAACATCCAGTGACCAAGGCACTCAAGAAGGCTCTGCATAACGACAGAGAGTACATGAAAGAACAACTTGTCAGAGGTAACTCATCTGATGAGAATGAAGTAAGAGGTAGATGTAACGCAATTTTAGGTATCCTTAACGTAACATTTGAGGACCTAGTAGAAGGAGCAAGAGATGACGCAAAATACTAGTGGCATTCATCCAAAGGGTCACAGAGTTTTAATACTCCCAGATCCAGTGGAAGAAGTAACACAAAGTGGTATTATTTTGTCAGTCGGTGAAACTAGAGATAGGGAAAGACTAGCACAGCTAAAAGGTACTATTGTTGAAATTGGCGATAGTGCATGGTTAGACCAACCAAGCCCTTGGGCTAAAGTAGGTGACCATGTAATCTTTGGTAAGTACTCAGGCCTAATCTATGATGGAGCTGATGAAAAAGAATACCGAATCATTAATGATTTAGACGTTGTAGCAATAGTCGAATAAAGGAAAAAGTATGTCAGAAGAAAAACAAGTAGAGCAACAAGAAGCAAGTACTGAACAAGAAGTCCAACAATTAGATCCACAAGTCGAAAAAGAAGCGAGGCTTTTTGGATGGGTTCCTAAAGAGGAATTCAGAGGATCAGAATCTGATTGGGTAGATGCAGATGTATTTGTAAAACGTGGCAAAGAGATTAATCCAATTCTCCGTAAGAACAATGAACTTCTTATGAAGAAATTAGATGAAAAAGCCAAGGAAATTGACAGCATTAAGGCATCCGTTGAAGAGTTTAAGAAGTTCCAAAAGGAATCTTTTGAACGTAAGTCAGCTGAGTATGAAGTTCAAATAGCTCAGTTAAAGACTCAAAAACGGGAAGCAATTGCAGCAGGGGATGGCGATAAGGTAGTTGATATTGACGACCAAATCGATTCATTAAAAGAAGCTCAGAAAGAGGCTAAGAAGGAAGCTGAAAAGAAACCTGAACCAGCACCTAAAACTGAAGCTCAAGCAAGTGTACCTGATGATCCAGATTTACAAAGTTGGTTAGGTCGCAATCAATGGTTTGGACAAGACATTGAGATGACAGACGTAGCTAACGGATTAGGAGCATCTGTACGTAAGCAATTCCCTCACCTTACTGGTCGTGCTTTTTTAGATAAGCTTGATGAGAAAATTGTGGAGTACTTTCCTCAAAAAGTCTTAGGCAATAAAGCCAAGGGCAGCGCAGTAGATTCTACTGGTAGTGTTAGAGGAGGTACATCATCTGGTAAAAAGTCTTATGATAACTTACCTGATGACGCAAAACAAGCATGTGATCGATTCATTAAAAATGGATGGATTAAATCTAAACAAGAATACGTAGATAGTTACGACTGGAATTAAGGAGAACAATTATGGCAAAAGCATTAACAATTGAAGAGAAAAAAGAACAGGCACTTACTAGAACTGCTGCAGAACGTCCTTCACGTGAACGTGTTAGAAACGTTTTTAATGGTACTCAAGCTAAGTTAACTGTTAATCATCAAATCCCTGGATATGTACTACACATCTTTAATGATGAACCTGGTCGTATCCAAACCGCAATAGACGGAGGATGGGAGTTTGTATCTCCTGACGAAGTTGGCGGCGTAAAGGATAGTGTTACATCTGGTAATACAGATTTAGGAGAGAAGGTAAGATACCTCGTCGGTACAAGTGAGAAAGGTGATGGTCTTTATGCCTACTTGTTAAAAATTAAACAAGAATGGTGGGAAGAAGATCAAAGAGAGTTACAAAAACGAAATGATCGCGTAGATGATGCAATCCGTGGTGGTGTAAACGTTAAGGACGGTACAAGTTCTGATGGTTTCTATACTCCTAGGGGTGGTATTAACTACAAAACATAAACTTAATTTCTAAAAGGAAATAAAAATGGCTAACGCAAATACCCCTCGTGGACTTAGCCCAGTAGGAACAATTACTGGTGCTGCGTACAACGAACAGGGTCGCCTTTATGCTATCGCTAACGACGGTTCTAACACTTACGCTATTGGCGACGTTGTTAAAGTTGCAGGTTCTAGCGATGCAAATGGTGTACCTTACGTAACAAAAGCGCTTACTACTGATACACCAGTTGGTGTTATCGTAGGTATCCGCGTATCAGATCCAGGTGTATCTCTTGTAGGTACTACATTGGCTCTTAATACAATCTACTTGCCTCTTAATTCTGGCACTCGCTACGTTTACGTAGTGGATGATCCAGCAGTTATTTTCCAAGTAACAGGTGATGCTACAGGTGTAGCTGCTGCTGACGTATTCAAGAATGCTGGTTTAACTATTACAGCTAACCAAACAACTCTTGCTCAATCAGCTCCGCTATCAAACACAGTATTGAATGCTTCTTCATTCTTAGCTATTGCGTCTTCTGGCTCATTAGCTTTACCATTACAAATCATTGGCCTAGTTCAAGCAGTTAATAATGAACCTGGTGCCTATGCTCAAGCTTTGGTAAAATGGAACAAGCATCAATTCCTCAACCCAGTTGGCACGGCTTAATAAGGAGAATATAACATGGCTGGTATTATAACAACCGCTTCACATCCAAAGGCTCTATGGCCAGGGATCAAAGCATGGTGGGGTCAAGTCTATGACGAACATAAAGAAGAATATTCTCAATTGTTTGACAGTGACACATCCTCAATGAACTATGAAGAAGATGTTCAACTTACAGGTTTCGGTTTAGCTCCAGTTAAATCCGAAGGTTCTGGCGTTGCATACGATTCAGAAATTCAAGGTTTCACAACACGATACACACACATTGCTTATGCATTGGGTTATATCGTAACAAAAGAAGAGTTAGATGACAACTTGTATGAACAAGTATCACGTCGTAGATCTGCTGCATTAGCAATGTCTTTCCGTCAAACGAAAGAAAACGTTGGTGCTAACATCTACAACCGTGCATTTAATTCTACATACAAAGGTGGTGACGGTGTTGAACTATGTTCTACAGCACACCCTAACACATCTGGTGGTACATTTGCTAATGCTCCTACAGTTGCTGCTGACTTGTCAGAAGCTTCTTTAGAAGATGCATTGACAGCAATTATGGGTTTCCAAAATGACCGTGGTCTTTTGATCAATGTTATGCCAAGAAGCTTAGTTGTTGCACGTCAAAACTTCTGGAATGCTCATCGTATTCTTAAGTCAGCATATACACCATCAACAGCAAACAATGCAGTGAACGTTTTAGTAGCGACAAATGCTTTACCAGAAGGTATCGTAATGAACCACTACTTAACATCACCAAATGCATGGTTTGTTCGTACTAACATCCAAAACGGTCTTAAGTACTATAGCCGCGTTGGTATTCAATTCGATCAAGACAATGATTTTGATACAATGAATGCTAAGGCTAAAGGTTACGAAAGATATAGCTTTGGTTGGACAGATCCTAGAGCAATCTACGGTGTTAATGGTCCTTAATTAGGACTTAATTAAAGGTAGGAGGGGCTTAAAATGTCCCTCCAATCTTTACCTAAGGAGTTTATATGTCATACCCAATTCAAGAAAAAAAAGGTAAACGCCCACCTGTTAAGAAGGGCAAATAATTTATTGTTCTCTGATGACGCAGATTAAACTGCGTTGTTAAAACATAACAACGTCAAAGGAGATTTACATGTCAAACCCAACAAGATTTTCAAATGGTGTATCAACCAATGATGCACAATACTTATTTGGTAACTATCCGTTACCAGCTCCATTTAGTACAAGTGGTTCTACAACTACAGGCGTAGCAGAATATGCTAACGACTTCGTATCAACAGTTGCTGAGTATACAGTAACAGGTACATCATCTACACTTGCTTTAACAGCAGGTAATGGTGGTTTAGCTGTTCTTACTCCAGGTGGTACAACTACAGCTACAGCTGCATATAAAACAGCATCTAACGTAGCTTTTGTAGCAGGTAACCAAATGTGGTTCAGCACACGTTTTAAAGCTTCTGCTGTTTCAAGCACTAAATCATTTTATGTAGGTTTAAGAGCAGGTTCATCAGCTAATGATGGTCTTTGGTTCTCTAAAGCTGCTTCTTCAACATCAGTTAACTTAGTATCAGTTGTTGGTTCTACTACAACTACTTTAGTTACAGGCGTTGCAACAGCTGCTGCTGATACATACTTAGAACTTGGTTTCTACTACAATGGTACTGATTTATTAGTATTCTCAAATAACGTATTAGTTGCTAGAGTATCTGCACCTACTATTGGTTCTTCAGGTACAACATTAACAAACGCTAACTTAGGTCCAGTAATGCAAATTACACCTACAGCTACTGATACATTAACTGTTGATTACATCTTAGCATCCACAGAAGTTACACGATAATAGGAGGCTAACATGGCTAATGTAACCTCAGTTCAAACACTAGTTGATAGTGAACGTAATTTAGTTATCAAACTAGTTGGTATTTTAGATACAAGTAATGTGAGTTTAACTACATTAATTGATCCAGCACTTGTTGCTGCAGTTAATGCTTCAGGCTTAAATTCACAACAACCTACTAAAGTAGCAATTAAAAAGATTAACTATGACGTAGAAGATGGTTTAGCTGTTAACCTTTATTGGAATGCAACTACCGATGTACCTATCTGGAGATTTACAGGTAGAGGTTGTGTAAATGCAGAACAATTTGGTTTCTTACAAAACAATGCAGGTACCGGTGTAGATGGTAAAGTTTTGTATGATACAGATGGTTATTCATCAGGTACACTATCATTCAGTATGACTATTGAATGTATTAAACAGTGGAGTTAACATGGAAGAGATCATAGGTTTATTGTTCCACGCACGTAATGTTGCTCATAAGGAACATTTAAAAACTAAGAGTTATGCAGCGCATAAAGCTCTTGGTAACTTCTATGATGAAGTTATTGACTTAGCTGATGATCTTGCAGAAGCTTATCAAGGGGATGAAGGCATTATGGCAGACATCCCTTTGTTTGCTACTACACCCTTAGAGCCAATTGATGACTTCCTAGTAAAGCAAGTAAACATGATTGAGAAATTACGTCACTCTGCTTCATCTAGATCTGCTGTTCAAAATATCATTGATTCAATTATTGCTTTATATCTAAGTACTATTTATAAATTAAGAAACTTATCATGATAGCTTCTAATGCTAAAGTAAAACAAATGGAAATATCTGCTCGTATTGTTCGGGCAGATGGTTCTATTGAAGATCTTGGAACAATTCAATATTGGCATAAAAACCCAATTAAACGTTTATTATGGAGAATTAAAAAATGGCTACACTATTAGTCGATACTGGTAAGGCTATTGTAACAAATTACCTTGCTGGTGGTGCTGCTACACAACCTAAGTATGTTGGTTGGGGTACTGGTGCTGGTACAACATCTGCTACAGATACTACTCTTTTTTCAGAGACAGGATCTCGTACAACTGGTACAGCAACACAACAAACAACTACAACTACTAATGATACATATCAAGTAATTGGTACATTAACTGCTTCAGGTACTGTAACTATTACTAATGCAGGTTTGTTTGATGCTAATACATCTGGTAACTTATTTGTTAAAGGTGACTTTACAGGAATTGGTTTAACATCAGGTGATAGCATTCAGTTCACTTTTAAAACTCAATTTAGTTAATATGCTATGGCTCTTAATCAAAGGGCAGTTAACGAAGAGGTTGTAAATGGAGGACCAGTACAACGTAATGTAGTACTTGTTGCGTACATTTACGCCAATCAAGTTTATAGCTATATTAGTGGAGCTATCAATAGTTTCTTCTTAAATGCAAGAGCTGTTGATAGTGCCTCTACTCCTGATAGCTATGTAAACTCAAGTATAACAAAACAATTTAATAAAACTTTACTAGCTAGTTTAACAAGTATAGTAACTTTATTATCTTCTTTTGCTTATGGTAAAATATTATCTGTAGTATCTAGTACAAGCTCTGCTATTACAAAAGCTATTAGTACTACAAAAACTGTTACAAGTACAGTTACAGCTAGTGTTGTAAAACTTGTTAATAAGTTACTCTCTGATATAGAAGTTGTAGCTGCAGTTATATTAACAGCTACTAATAGACTCATTACTCTATTAACTTATTCATCATCTTCAGTTAGTATTACTAAAGGAGTATCAAAGATAATGCCTTTAGTAACATCATCCGTAATAGCTACTATTTTATATGTAAAGAGCTTTTTTAAGACTATTACAGCTTCAGTTAGTTCAACAGTTACTTTATTATCAGGTAGGTTCTATTATAGACTTTTATCTGTAGTTTCAAGTGTAACTGCTATATTAGAAAAAACTATGTCAAAAACCTTGACAATTTCTGTAAATTGTGTTATTATATTAAGTAAGCTTATTAATAAATATATTAATGCTACTTCTACAGTAATTGCAAGTTTACTTGCTAATGCAGTATCGTTTGTTAACTATCCCGTAGATAGACTAATTTATGCTGCTGATAGAATTAGACAAGTCACTGTTACCAAATTTAGAACAATATTTATTGATAAGGATCTGCTTTCATGAGTACCGATTTTTCGTACAAAATAACCACAGAAAATGAGCAGTTTACCTTTGACTTCTCCCCTATTATGGCATCATCTGAGACAATTAGCTCAGCATCCTGTACTATAGAAGTTAAAGAAGGAACTGATCCTAGCCCTAATTCTATTAAAGTAGGTAGTCCAAGTATTAGTGGACAACTAGTTTCTCAAAGAATTTCTGGTGGTTTAGATGGAGTGATCTATCGTATTGAAATGTCAGTTACTACATCTTTAACTAATGTCTATACAATTGTAGCAGATTTACCAGTATTAGCTCCTCTTAACGTTTAGGAGACTTCCTTGAGTTACATACCTAGATATGACAAGGGAGACTGGATAGCAGACTGTGATGTCTGTGGTCGTAAATATAAAGCCTCTCAGTTAACACAACGCTGGGATGGTTTAATGTGTTGTGATGATGATTGGGAAATACGTCAACCACAAGACTTTGTAAGAGGTGTTCCTGATACGCAGATAGCTCCATGGTTAAGACCAGAACCTGCTGATCAGTTTATAACATTTGCTTTTGTAGCACCTCCAGTACTTATTCCAGTAACCGAGACAGTAACAATAACGACTTTGATTTTCCCTAGTCATACCAAATCAACAACGGCTATTAATGGCTCAGCTTTAAATACAAAAACTTTAGGATAAAACTATGGCAACTATTTTATTTACCAATAACGCAGCAACGGTACTATCTGCTGGTATCTTAGCAGGAGATCTTTCTCTAACAGTTACCGCAGGGACAGGTGCTTTGTTTCCTAGCCCTACAGCTGGTCAATACTTTTACTGTACTCTTTCTAATACATCAGGTTCAGTTATTGAAATTGTTAAAGTAACTGCAAGATCAACAGATACATTTACAATTGTACGTGCTCAAGATAATACTACTGCATCAGCATTCTCTGCTGGTGATAAAGTAGAACTTAGAGTTACTGCAGCAGATCTTGAAAACTTTGGTCAATTAAACTCTACTAATACTTGGGCACAAGCTCAAACATTTAGTGGTAACAATGTATTTAATGGTACTGGTGCATTTAATAATAAACAAACCTTTTCAGGTTCTACATCAGCATTAGCCACGGCATTTACTAATGCTACAGAAGTAGCTACAGTATCAGCTACTGCTGCTACAGGTACTATTAACTATGATGTAACTACACAATCAGTATTATACTATACAACAAATGCTTCAGCTAACTGGACAGTAAACTTTAGAGGTAATGGTACAACTTCTTTAAATACTTTAATGTCTACTGGTGAAGCACTTACAGTCGTATTCCTAGTATCACAAGGTGCTACAGCATACTATAACAATGCAGTTACTATTGACGGTAACTCTGTTACACCTAAATATCAAGGTGGTACAGCATGGTCAAGTGGTAATGCTTCAGGTATAGATGCTTACTCTTATACTATCGTTAAAACAGGTTCAGCCACATTCACAGTATTTGCAGCTCAAACTCAATTTAAGTAGGAATTAACAATGTCATTATTGTCAAGACTAGCCGTACAAGCAGCAAGAGCTTATGGTATTCTATCGTCCGCAGATAAAACAAAAGTAGCAGCATCTTATCTTGTTGTTGCTGGTGGTGGCGGAGGTGGTTCAGGTGGAGGTTCAGGTGGTGGTGGAGGTGCTGGCGGTCTTTTAACATCTACATTTACACTATCTACACTAAATACATATTCTATTGCTGTAGGTTCAGGTGGTGCAGGTGCGGTAAATACTACATCTATTGCATCAAGCGGAACTAGCTCATCTATTTCAGGAACAGGCTTAAGCACAGTAACAACTGTAGGCGGTGGTGGTGGTGCATCTGATGACGTAAATTTCCCACAAAATACAGGTGGCAATGGTGGTTCTGGCGGTGGCGGTGGCGGCGGTGGAACAGGTGGTTCTACAGGTGGTACAGGCACAGCAGGTCAAGGTAATAATGGTGGATATTCAACTGCTGGTGGAAGTAGAGGAGGCGGTGGTGGTGGTGGTTCAGGTTCAGCAGGTTCTATTGCAACTAATGCAAATGGTGCAAATGGTGGTTCAGGAACTGCATCTTCTATTAGTGGCTCATCTGTAACATACGCAGGCGGTGGTGGAGGCGGAACTCAAACAGGTACTGCTGGAACTGCAACTGGTGGAGGTGGTGCTGGCTCTGTTGGCAATACATCAGCTACTGCTGGTACTGCTAATACAGGCGGTGGTGGCGGTGGTAGAGGTTTTGCTAGTGGTGGTGCTGCAGGCGGTTCAGGCATAGTCATTATATCTTACGCATCTGCTACACCTAAATTTGTAGGTGGCACTCTTACTACTTCAGGTGGTAACCAAATACATACATTCACATCTTCAGGCACATTAAGCCCTCTTACACCTGTAACAGCTAGTTATTTAGTAGTAGCTGGTGGTGGTGGTAGTGCTAGACAATTAGGTGGATATGCTGGTAATGGTGGCGGTGGTGCTGGTGGTTTACTATCAGGCTCTACAACTCTTTATTCAGGTGCAACTTATGTAGTTACTGTAGGTGCTGGTGGAGCAGGAGGCACATCTTCAGGTGTAGCACCAAGTGGTAGCAACTCTGTATTATCAGGAACAGGATTAACAACATTAACTTCTACAGGTGGAGGTGGAGGCGGTGGCTCTACAGGCACAGGCGCTAACGGCGGTTCAGGTGGCGGTGGTAGCGGTGAATCACCTAGAACAGCAGGAACAGGCACAGCAGGACAAGGTAATAACGGTGGAGCTGGTGTAAACGGTGGCGGTGGTGGTGGCGGCGCAGGAGCTGCAGGTTCAGTAGCCGTTACAATAACAGGCGGTGCAGGTGGTATAGGTGTTCAATCATCTATCACAGGAACAGCTACATACTATGCTGGTGGTGGTGGTGGCGGTGCTTACTCTTCAGGAAGTGCTGGCACAGGAGGTCAAGGTGGTGGCGGTAACGGAGGAGCTGGAGCAAGTAATACAGGAAATACTCCTGGCACTCAAAACACAGGTGGTGGTGCAGGTGGAACAGCAGGTGATCCATTAGGAGCAACCAATGGTCAGTCAGGCGGTTCAGGTATTGTTATCATCTCATACACTGGCTCACAATTATTTAACGGTGGTCTAGTCACATCATCAGGTGGTAATACTATCCACACATTTACAGCTACAGGTGCTTTAACACCACTTACTAATAATCTAAACAATTCTTTAAGGTTTAGAAGAAGTAATAATGCTTACTTGTCAAGAACTCCTACAGTTGCTGGAAACCAAAAAACTTGGACATATTCTGCATGGGTTAAAAGAGGTTTATTAGGTAGTATTCAAGATATTTGGCACGCAAATGGACCAAGCACAACTGAAAACGACTACTTTGCTTTTGATAGTGATACTTTACAATTTAGAATTAAAAATAGTAATTCTGTAGTTTGTGAGTTAATTACAACACAAGTATTTAGAGACCCTTCAGCTTGGTATCACATTGTAGCTGTATGGGACTCAACACAAGCAACTGCAGCTAATAGAGTAAAATTGTATGTAAATGGAAACCAAATAACAGCGTTTTCTACTGCTACATATCCATCACAAAATACTAATACAAACTCTTACAATAGCACTGTTTTACATACTATTGGCACTCAATGGTATAACTCAACATTAAGTAATTATCTTGACGGTTACATGACTGACATTAACTTCATTGACGGTCAAGCACTAGAACCATATTACTTTGGTAACAATGACACTAACGGTGTATGGAAACCAATTAAATACACAGGCACATACGGAACTAACGGTTTCTACCTAACATTTGGTAATACAACATCTACCACAACACTAGGTAATGATAGTTCAGGTAACGGTAATAACTGGACAACTAACAACATTAGCTTAACAGCAGGCACAACTTATGATGCTATGACTGATGTCCCTACTAATACAAGTGCGACTGTAGCTAATTATTGCACATTAAATCCATTAGAATCTTTTACAAGTCCAGTTCCACAACAAGCAAATTTATATTTTAATGGAGCAGATTATAGTCAAATAAAAGGAACATTTTGGGTATCAACAGGTAAATGGTATTTTGAATGGGTAAGTATTAGCGGTAGTTTACCAGCTTATGTTGGTGTATCTAATGCAAGTATTACATCCAATACAAATGTTACTACTAGTGGTATATCATGGTATGGGCATAGTAATTCTTATTATAAAAACTTTACAGGTACATCACTTGTTAGTGTTAGCGCTATAAGTATTGGTGATATTATTGGAGTTGCTTTTGATTGTGATGCTGGAACAGTTGCATATTATAAAAATAATACATTAGTCCATACTGATACAACATTAACTCCAAATCAGTTAGTTGCACCTACTTTGATTGCTACTTTTAGTGGTGGAGGTTGGTCACCTGCTGCATTTAACTTCGGACAACGCCCATTTGCTTACACACCTCCTACAGGCTTTGTAGCACTAAACACATTTAACCTACCTACCCCAACTATATTACAGGGTAATAAGTATATGGATGCAACGCTATGGACAGGTAATGGTTCACTTTCTAGAACAATTACTAATGCAGCATTATTTAAACCTGATTTAATTTGGAATAAAGATAGAACAACTGCTTATAGCCATAGAATTGTGGATTCTGTTCGTGGCGTTAGAAAAGAACTATATTCAAATACTACAGACCAAGAATTAGACCAATGGTCAACTTATGGTTCAGTTAATAGTTTTGATTCTAATGGATTTACTCTTACAACTGGAGGAACTGCTGGAAACTTTATTTCTAATTTAAATGGTGATGCACAAGTAGCATGGCAATGGCAAGCTGGTCAAGGCTCAACATCATCTAACACTTCAGGCTCTATTACATCTACTGTATCTGTAAACACAACTGCTGGGTTTAGTATTGTAACTTACACAGGTAATAATACAGCTTCTACTGTTGGTCATGGTTTAGGCGTAGGCCCTAAAATGATAATTGTTAAATCAAGAAGTGCAACTAACCCTTGGCCTATATATCATGCAGATTTAGGTGTTCAAAGATACATATTTTTAAATGCAACAGATGCAGCCTATAATAATCTTGCAAATTATTGGGGTTCAACTGCTCCAAGTTCAACCACATTTGGTATTGGTGCTTATGGCGGTATTAATGCTAATGCAGCAACCTATGTAGCTTATTGCTGGGCAGAAATAGCAGGCTTCAGTCGTTTTGGTTCTTACACAGGTAATGGTAGTGCTGATGGTCCGTTTGTAGCGACTAATTTTGCTCCTAAATTTGTTATGATTAAAAGAACAGACGCAGCCAATGATTGGAACATGTATGACAGTAGAATTGGTGCATATAATGTCATAACTGATTTATTAAAAGCTAATACATCTGCTGCACAAACAAATTATTACACTTATGGAATTGACTTTTTAAGTAATGGCTTTAAATTAAGAGAAACTGATACAGGTCAAAACGCTTCAGGCGGCACATATATATTTATGGCATTTGCAAGCAATCCGTTTAAGAGTTCTAACGCACGCTGATGGGTAAACTTATAGACATGATAGGTAAGAAGTTTAATAGACTTACTATTGTTTCTAGGGCTGCTAATGAAGATACTAGAGCAGCGTGGAATTGTGTATGTGAATGTGGAAATACCATAACTCTTAATGGAAAACAAATAAGAAGTGGTCATACCAAGTCATGTGGATGCTATCGTAAAGAAGTAACATCTAGTCAAGGTGCAAAAAACAAACATACTTTTGAATATGTCAAAGCCAAGATAAAAGAAAATGGTTATGAACTATTGTCTGAATACAAAGGAATACTTAAACAAGGCAAATTTAGATGTTTATGTTGTAACCTTGAATTTACAAGACGTATAGAAACATCTTTATATAATACATATGGATGCCCTAGCTGTTCTAAATTAAACAATGGTTTTATGCAAGCAGATACATTTGAAAGAAAGCCACATTTGAAAGAATTAGATTCTCGTTTATATCTTATGGAGTTTGATAATGGTATAGAACACTTTTGGAAACTAGGTATAACAAGACAAAAATTACATGATAGAATTAGAAAGATACCTTATAAACTAGTATCTATTCAAACTATTAGTGGTAAATTGTATGAAATATACAAAGCAGAAAAGATGTTAAAGCAACAGAATAAACAAAACAGATATAGACCTAAAATATCTTTTGCTGGTCATACTGAATGTTTTTCTAAATTAATTAATATAGGATGGAATTAAATATGGCACATTTTTGTCAGTTAAACGAAGAAAACATAGTAACACAAGTCATTGTAGTTGCTAACCAAGACACAGCAGACCAAGATGGTGTAGAGAACGAAGCAATAGGTATTGCTTTCTGCACTAATCTACTTGGTGGTAATTGGAAACAAACATCTTACAACGGAAACATCCGTAAGAACTATGCAGGTATTGGTTATAAGTATGATGCAGATTTAGATGCTTTCGTTCCTCCACAACCATTTGCTTCATGGACATTAAACACAGAAACAGCACAATGGGAAGCTCCTACTCCATATCCTAATGATGATAAAAGATATACATGGGATGAAGAAACTTTAACTTGGGATTTAATTCCAGAGGTTGAATAATGTCTATTTTAAAGAAACTATTTGGTATAGAAGATAAACCATCTCAAGATACTATTGTAGAATCTGAGACAGTGGTAGAAACTAAAGTAGTTCCTAAAGAAGAAGTAGGTGTTCCTGCTGATGGTGATCAAGTAGTAAGAGGAGAGTAACGTGGACCCAGTAACTATACTAGCAGCTTTAGGGCCATTAGCAGTAGATTTAGGCAAATCACTTATAAACAGATTTGTAGCACCTGATCAGTTTAAACCTGCTACCATAGAACAATATGCTAAAATGAAACAGATTGACCTAGAGTTCTTTAAGGTCATGAATGAAGCAGGATCAGGTAATGCATCATACCCTTGGGTAGAAGCTATTGTAAGACTCATGAGACCAGGTATTGGTTTAATTGTATTAATTACATGGGCATATATGCACATACAAGGTATTGCAACACTTGAAGTAGATAACTTTGCTAGTGCAGTTGGTTTCTATTTGTTTGGTGAAAGAAGTTTATTTTACATTAAAAAGAAATGAAACTTACACCTAATTTTAGTTTAGAAGAATTAACACACAGTGAAACTGCTGAACGATTAGGTCTAGACAATACTCCTAGTGAAGATGTTAAAGCTAACTTAACAAGATTAGCTAGGTTACTAGAAGATATTCGTAGAGTGTTAGGTAGACCTATAATGGTTAACTCTGCTTATAGATCTCAAGAAGTAAATAAAGCTATAGGTAGTAAACCTACAAGTCAGCATTGCATTGGTTGTGCTGCTGATATTAGAGTGCCAGGATTAACACCTGACAATATTGTTAAAGAGATACTTAAAACAAACCTTGAGTATGACCAACTTATTCGAGAGTTTGATTCATGGGTACATATATCCATTCCTAACAAGTTTGCAGATAAACCACGCAAACAAGTTCTAATCATAGATAAAGCTGGCACGCGTCCATACTAATGCTATGAACCTTATCACTGTTGAAACGTGTAAGGCAGTTTACAGAATGTTAAGTGAACTACCACCTTTTAACAAGTATAAGTTACCAAGACCTTCCGAGATAGAGTTTTTAGTTGTAGATGATCCTGGTCTATATGGTCAGTATCAACCTGAACCACACTGCATAACAATCAGTACAGCTAAACAGAGTCATTTAGAAACTTTAGAGAGAACTATGGCACATGAAATGGTGCATCTTATTTTATACCTACAAGGTAAAAGATATGAATTACATAACAAAAACTTCTATAAACTAACATATCAAATAGCCGCTATATACGGCTGGGAACCAAAGGATTTATAAATGGTACAACACCACTTAGATGAAGCAACAAAGCATGTTCTGGATGGAGCATCAGTAGTCACAGTACTAGGTACTATGGCACAAGTATTACCTCCACTAGCAGCATTGTTTACTATTGTTTGGACATGTATTCGTATTTACGAAACAAAGACTGTTCAAAGAATACTAGGAAAGAAAAAGGACTAATATGGCTACTTCAGGAACAACAACATTCAGTGTTACTCGCAATGACATTATTGAGTCTTCTTTAAGACTTTTAGGTGTTCTTGAAGAAGGAGCTCAACCTACAGCTAATGCTATTGAGAATGCAAGTCTAGTTCTTAACATGATGTTAAAAGACTGGATGACAGATGGTATTAAACTATGGACAGTGGTTGAAATAACTCTTCCACTAGTAACTAATAAAACATCTTATACAATAGGCCCTGGTGCAGGAAATGATTTAATAACTAATAAACCTTTAAGATTGATTCAATCTTTTTTAAGAAATTTATCAGTTAGTCCTTATATAGATTTACCTATGTCTATTCTTTCAGAACAAGAATACAACATCTTAGGTAGTAAGTTTTCTACAGGTACAGTAAACTCTGTATTTTATAAACCATCAGTATTAAATGGTACTGTTAAAGTATTCTTAACACCTAATTCAAGTACAGCTACAAACTATGAATTACATATGACTGTACAACGTCCTATTGAAGATATTACAAGTGCTAATCAAACATTTGATTTTCCATCTGAATGGTATCAATGTTTACGTTGGGGATTAGCTTCTGAATTAGCAGCTGACTATGGTCTTCCAATGGATAAACTTGCAGGTGTTATTCAAAGAGCAGAAAACTATAAACAAAGATTAATGGCATGGGACGTGGAATATGCTTCTACATTCTTCCAACCTGATATTAGAGCACAAGTACAAAGGTTTAGATAATGTCAGAAACCTTACGATTACCAATGAACTATGGGGTCGAGTTTCGTAATGATACTACAGACAAAGGTTCTAAGATGGTTAACTGCTTTGCAGAAGACTATAATGGAACTATGTATGCAAAGAAAAGACCTGGATATACATCTTCAGGTGTAGACTTTGGTACTGGTACTGCACAAGGTTTATATACCTATGCTAATAGAATTTATGCAGTATTAAACAATACTCTTTATCGTACTGATTTAACTACCACTACTACAGTAGGAACACTAACAGGAACTACCACTCCTTGTTATTTTACTAATACCCTTAATGATGGATATTTGTTCTTTCAAAAGGGTGATAAAGGCTATACCTATGATGGCACAACTCTAGCTCAAGTTAGAAGTGATGGTGTAGCTTTTATCAGTATTACTGCAGGTGGTACAGGATATGCATCTCCACCTACTGTAACATTTGGTCCTGAGTGGCAAGCTACTACAGCTTATAATCTTAATGATCAAGTAGCTTATGGAGCTAACTTATATACAGTAACAGTAGCTGGTACTACAGCATCTACTGCACCTACATTTACTAGTGGATCACAAGTAGATGGTACTGCTACATTAACTTATGCAGGAAATAGAGCTACAGGAAGTTCTTCTATATCAGGTGGTATTGTAACAGATATTGTTATTACTAATGCTGGTACAGGATACTTAAATGCTCCTACAATTACTATAGCAGCACCTGGTGGTTCAGGTACACAAGCTTTTGCTACTTGTACTTTAAATGGATTTCCATCAGGTAATATAGTACCAGGTACAGCTTACTTTGATACTTATGTTTTTGTAATGACAGATGATGGTAAGATCTGGAATAGTGAACCTAATGATCCTACTAAGTGGGATGCATTAAACTATATTACTGCTGAAGCAGAACCAGATAAAGGCGTAGCTTTAGCTAAACATTTTAACTATTTACTAGCTTTTGGTCAATGGTCTACAGAGTTCTTCTATGATGCTGCTCAACCAATAGGATCACCATTATTACCTAACCCTACATTCCGTATTGAGTTTGGATGTGCTAATGGTAACTCAGTAGTAGAAATGCAACAAACAGTTGTATGGGTAGCTGTAGGACGTAATACTGGTAGAACAGTTCTTATGTTAGATGGTACAAGACCTGTACAAATTTCAGATGTATCAGTAGAAAGAATACTAAACCAATCTAGTTTACAAAATGTAAGATCATACTCTTTAAAAGTATCTGGTCATTACTTTTATGTACTTAACTTATTAGATGATGATTTAACTCTTGTTTGTGATATTAAATCTAAACAATGGTCTATTTGGACATCTTATGTTAATGGGCAAGAAACTATATTAGACGGAGTATTTTTTACTTCTTATAATAATGAAGCATATGCACTTGACAATGACAACGGAGTATTGTATAATATTAGTGAGCATACTTATACTGATTTAGTTGGTCCTATCCAATTTAGAATCAGAACTCCTCTTATAGATGCTAACTCTACTAAACGTAAGTTTATTGGTAGACTAGAAATAGTAGGTGATAAGATTGGTGCTACCCTCCGAGTACGACATACAGATGATGATTATCAAAACTGGTCTCAATATCGTAATGTTGACCTAAACGCAATGAGAAGTGTCCTTTATCAAAATGGTAACTTTAGACGAAGAGCTTATGAATATTTCTGCACAGACAACCAGCCAATTAGACTGCAAGCTTGTGAAATGGACATCGATCCCGGTACGGCATAAAGCATTATTAAAAGCCTTTGAAGGATATAAAGATTCAAGAAAGTGTTCTTTTGAACAGTTTTGTGAAAGAGTTAGAAATTTTAGTATTATTCCTGTAGAGAATAAAAATGGTATTGTTGGAGCTATTATGATTCGTAAGAATGAATTCCACATATCAGTTACTGAACCTTTTAATATGCGTAAATATATTAGAACAGTATTTAATCCTCTATTTAAAAACTATTTAGAAGTAGTTACAACTGTTATAGAAAGTAATACTAAAGGACTACAATTTGTTAAACGTATTGGTTTTGAAGAAGTTAATCGTAAAGATAACATTATTTATTTAAGGATGGATCATGGGTGGAGTTGTTGATTTTGTAGGAGACGTAGTTGGAGGAGCAGCCGACATCGTAGGTGATGTTGTTAGTGATGTTGTTGGTGAAGTATTTGACAACCCTATATTAGGTCTTGCTGCAGGTGTTGCTCTAGGGCCAGCTGGTTTTGGACTAGGAAGTGGAGCTTTAGGTGGAGCAGCCGCAGGTGCGGGTGTTAGTGCCTCAAGTATGGGTCTTATTGGGCCTACACTTATGGGAGCCGTTGGTGCGACTCCTGCCGCTTTAGCTGGTTATGCTGCTGCTACTGGAGCTGGTGCTGGTCTTCTAGGTAGTGCTGCCGCAGGTGGATTAACACTTGGTGGACTTACTAGTGCCGCTACACAAGCTCTGGGTTACATTCCATCTTCTATTGCTTCAGGACTTGCTGCTGGTGAGGTTGGTGGTATCCCTGCATCAAAAGGTATCTTTGGACAACTTAAACAAGTAGCTGATGTAGCTAAGTCAGGTTATGATATTTATAGTGCACTAACAGCTTCTAGAGGTATTTCTCCTGATGTAGCTCAATTACAAGCTGATCCTTTCTCTCCATTTAGAGCATCTGCTGCAGAAGATTTAGCAGCTTTAATGAAAGATCCTAATAGAGTATATGGTATGCCTGGTTATAAGTTTGCTCAAGAAGAAGGAGCTAAACAATTATTACGTAGTAGAACTGCTTTAGGTGGTGCACAATCTGGTGCAACATTAGCTTCTCTACAAAAATATGGTGCTGAGACTGCACAGAATTGGTTTAATAACTACTACAACCAATTAACTCAATTATCAGGTGCAGGACAATCTCCAGCTGCAGGTGCTAATGCATTTAGAACTGCTTCTTACGATCAATCTCTTGCAGAAAGAAATAGACAAGAACAATTGTTACAAGGTGTTATTGGCCTTGGTACATCAATTGGTAGCTTTTTTGGATAAAGGATAAAATATGGCTAGTATTCCAATGTATCATGGTATTCCTAGTTTTAGCGAAGTTCAAGCTAAAATGGCTAGGGAAAAGATGGATGTTCTAAAAACAGAAGAAGCTCAGATTGAATTAGATGAACTTAAAACTGCTAAAGACATTATTAAAAAGCAAGCTATTGATGACTTAACTAAAACAAAAACAAGTCAAATGCCTCCTGCTATACCTGGTGGTTATACTACTGGTACAGGATTTGATGGTCGTCCAGCAGTAATGCCTGAAGGTGCTATGTCACTCCAAGGTACTAAGTCTGCTGATGGTACACCTATGCCTTCATTTATGACAGGAGCAGCTACAGAAGAACGTGTTAAAGAACCTGTAATGGATGAAACTAAACCTGCTACTATGGAAAGTTATCCAGGTAAAACAGCAGAACCTACTGTTGAAACACAACCAGTTGTTAAGACACCTATTCAACAAGCTAAAGTAGCTACTCAAGACTTTATTAAAATTAATGATCAAGTTAATGCTGCTTATAAAACAGCTGAACTATTTAAACAAAATGGTCTTTTACTTCAATATCAAAAACAACTTAAGGTTGCACAAGACTTAGAGAATACTCGTACAATAGCTCAAGAACGACGTATGGATTCTGCTAAGAAAGTTCTTGAAGTTACTGGTCAGATTGCACAAGGTTATATTGATGCTGATCCTCAAAATAAAGATGCAGCTTGGGGTACGGCATTAATGCAACTTAATGCTGCTGGTATTCCTGTTGATGATTTAATGAGAATTCCTCCAGAGTTAAGAGAACAAGTAGCTCAACAATATGCTGACTCTGCTATCTCTGGTGCTAATAAACTTAAACTAGAACTTGAATATCTAAAAGAATCAGGACGTAATAGACGTGCTGAAGAGTCTAATAGAATTAGAGAAGATCTAGGTAATAAACGTTTACAAGCACAAGCACGTAATCAAGAAGCTGTACAATTACGTTTTGACAAGAGTATGGAACTTAGAGAGTTCAATGCTATGAAGGGTAAACTTAGTACAATTATTAGTGCTGCTAATAGAGATCGTTCAGACATTGAAGCTAAGTCTGATGACATTAACTTTAGAATTAATGGTCTAAGAAGTGGTACTATCTTAACAGACAAGTATGGTAACAAGCTCACTAAAGAAGCTCGTATAGCTGAAGTTACTGCATTACAGGAGGATTTAAATGCACTTGATGGTCAACGTAAAAAGATTGATGAAGAAATCAAAGGTTATGAAGCTAAGCTTAAAGAAATGCCAGTCCCTAAAGGTGGTTCTAAAGAAGAAGCTTCTACTACTTCAAAAGAAGTTAAAGAAGATACCGTTGGTAAACCAAGTCAGCAAGATATTAATTTAGCTGTACAAGCTATTAACCAACGTCCTGAAGCATTAGAACAGATTAAAGCTAACTGGTCTAAACTTCATCCAGATGCTAAGTTTGAAGATTATATTAAGTTAAATCCGAATAAAGCTAGCACTAAAAAATAATAAGGAGTAACGATGGATTCTAATCCTTACCTTAGTGGTATAGAAAGTTATTCGCCTTCAAAACCTTCTTCTTATGGTAAGACTCAAGAAGATGCTAATATTCAAGGGTACCTTTCCAATTTAAGTAAAGCTGAGAAAGCTGACTATAATACTATTGTAGGTGGTAGTACCTTTGACGACTATAGTAAACATCCTGGTGTAGTAGGAGTAACTACTAAAGAAGGTCCTAGTACTGCTGCTGGTCGTTATCAGATTACTAAAACAACATATGACAGATATGCCAAGAAACTTGGTATTACTGACTTCTCTCCTGAATCTCAAGACAAGATTGCTTTAGAACTTATTAAAGACAATGATGCTCTTGAAGATGTTAAAAAAGGAAACTATCAAGCCGCTAACGCAAAGTTAGGTGGTGTATGGGCAAGTTTACCTTCTAGTAAGTACAATCAACCTAAACGTTCTAGTACTTGGATAGAAGAAAACTTTGATACTGCTCCTTCTAAAAACCCTTATCTTGAGGGTTCATTCAAAGCTACTGATGTTAAAACACCAGAGCCTGAGCCTGAGAATCCTTACTTGAAAGGGTTAGCCAGGCCTCCTTCAAATCCCTATCTTAACGACGTTCCTGCTAAGTCTGAAAGTGATATTAGTGCAGCTCGTTCCTTTGGTAAAGCGGCTGGGGGTAGCGCTGCTGTTGGTATCGCTGCTACTCCAGCAATGGCTTTGGGCGCTGAACTTGGCGCGACCGCTGGCACTGCTGTAGGTGGACCAGTAGGTGGTCTAGTAGGAGGAGTTGTAGGTGGTGTTGGAGGATTCCTTGGTGGTGCTAAAGCTGTTGAATATGCTTTTGATAAACTACCAGACTCTGTAAAAGAAGTCATTGGTTATGATCCTCAAACAAGACAAAAAGAAATAGAAGCTAATCCTGAAACATCTTTTGCAGGTCAACTATCAGGTAACCTAGTTCTATTTAGACCAGGTGCTCTAAAAGATATTGTATTAGAAGGTGGTAAAAAGATTACACCTGCAATGCAACGTATTGGTATGGGTACTGCAGGTGGTTTATTTGAAGCTGGTAATGAAAAATTAGCTGGTGAAGATCTTAATGCACAACGTATCATAGAAGCTGCTGGCTTTACAGCTGTAGCTGCTAAACCTACTGCCTATACGAAGAAGGTAAATGAAGTAGTAGGTAATACTGTTGGTAACATTGTTCCTAGATTTAATAGATCATTAGATGAATTTGCTAAGACTCGTCAATCTACAGAAGAAGTAGGAGCTAATGAGTGGACATCTAAATGGGCTGTACCTGAAACAACAGAGACTGGTATACCTATTAAAGTAGCTAAGATTGTAGATGCTGAAGGCAATCAAGCTGTACAGAAAGATGGTAAACCTGTTATAGCTCGTCACTATCGTAATGAAGATGGTTCATCTAAAGAAATCATTATGGACTTAGATGAAGCCCTTAATCGTTTTGAAGATAAGCCATGGGTTAAAGCTGGCTTAGATGAAAATGCATTTAAGACTCCTTATGAATATGCACAGTTCATTCTTAAACATGAAGATGAACATACTCGTCTATCATTTGAAGAATGGAAACAAATGCAAGACCCACAAGGTGATTTATTTGCACAGGATAAATCAGGTGTGTTTACAGAAGAACAACTTCGTAAAGACTATGAACATTACATTAATAGACAAGCTTATCATGCTGTTAAAGAAGATCCTTATGTCTCACAACCAGATGTAGAAGTTCCTAAAATACCTAAAAATGCAGCCGAGAATGAAACATGGTTAGCAGATGCTTTCTTTGCTTTAGATAAAGGTGGAGAAAGAGATATGATTATTGCTAGAGCAAGACATGAAGCTGCTACTAAAGCGGGTGTTGATACTGCTATGAGACAAAGATGGAGAGCTTATGCCGAAGGTAGGGCTGAACTTGATCCTAATGAATTAGAATTGTTTAAGAAGTATGCTAATCAAGAATTAATGGAACGTAAACGTTTAATTAAATATGCCCAACAAAAAGGATGGACAATACCTACTGATTTAGAATCTACTGTAACAGGTGAAAATGTTCCACGTATCTTTATCCCTAAACAAGGAGATAAATTTGAAAAAGCTTTAAATATAATTAGTGGTGGTGAATTTGGTGGGTTTAATCCTAATATAGCTAGGAAACCTGGAGCTGCTATGGCTCGTTCTGTATTTGCTGGTGAACTTCCTAATGGTAAACGTATCATTTTACAACAAGGTTCTGATGGTTCTGTATACCAATGGGTAAATGGTAAAGCTGTACCTTTTGCTAAAATGAGTGAGGTAGGTGTATTTAGGCCTGGTGAAACAGTTAAAAATGCTTTTATAAAAGAAGCTTATGAACCTGAAATTGAACTTAATACTCCTTTTACTTATGAAAAAGATTTCCAAGGAGTAGTATATCAACGTTTAACAGAATTACGTAACTTTATTAGAGCTAATAAATTCTTAGAAGATATTAAAGATTCTTCTTGGTTTAAAGAAAATGCATTTAAAACAGAAGGTAAATCTATACCTGAAGGATTTAGACGTCCTAAATATTTAGATAGAGTTCCTCAATTTGATGGTTATGTTTTTAAAGATGACATTGCATCTATTATAGAAGATTTTGCTAAAGTAAATGATATGAATGCACTTACTTATTTAAGTGGTGCTTTAATTAAAAACATGATGCTTAACCCTTTACCTCACATGATGAATGAGGGTTGGCATTTATTTAATGCTCGTGGTCTATCAGGTTGGGTAACACCAGCAGGTATCTATAGATTTGCTAAAACAGGTATGCCTGCTCTTAAATCTGTTATTACTCAAGATGCTGAGTTTAGAGAAACTTTAAGACTTGGTGGTTCATTACTATCTGCTAGAGTAAGAAACAATGCATTTGCTGAAGAGATGTTTGCTAAAGCTAATAGAGAGTTTTCACAAACTCCAGAGTTCCAAAGTTTAGCTAAACGTATGGCTATGAAGCCTATTCAGTTATATGAAGCTATATCTAAAAAAGCTAATATAGCTATG
>Ga0315901_10002611_pt1 | contig 24529 bp, 20 predicted proteins | sample LakEriMetagenome_10_FD_203761 | JGI IMG/M metagenome (GOLD analysis project Ga0315901, IMG submission 203761) | Freshwater fungal communities from buoy surface, Lake Erie, Ohio, United States - Buoy 2 MA116 | ecosystem: Environmental > Aquatic > Freshwater > Lake | place: USA: Lake Erie, Ohio... | reverse complement strand
AAAAGCTGTGGCTTTCAACGCACAACCCATTCCGTCGCTGAACATCAAATCAGCCTGCAATGTGCCCTTCAACGGCATAATGGCCGAATAGCGCACTCCGCCTGAAACACCATTCCACCAATAGGCGAATGGAGCGCGACCCTTACTTATTTTGGCTTCAACCTGCCAACTGCTTCCCGGACAGAGCGAATCTGCAAATTGCAGCAACAGCGATGGCCGTTCAAACAAGGGAACCTGCACGGTATCTGAAATAATGGTCTTACAACCACTTAGTCCGTCTATCAACTCGAGTCGAGCAACGATAACTCCGCCCTTATCCAAGCGCAAGGCTTGATTACGCCCGTTTTTCTGTCCTATCAACTCACTTTTCTCATTGAAGACGAACCAGTTGAACTGATGCTTACTGTGTTCACTTGCCGGGGTAGCCTGCATCCGCAAGGTGCCGCAAGTATCCAGAAATACATCAACTGTGGCATCTAACTTCCTGGCTACTCGAAGGTTCCAGGTTTTCCATGTATAAAGATTGAGCGGACAAGCATTATCGGCAACCCATGTCTTCAAGACATAAGGCTTGGTGCGTACATCGGCCAGACTGGGCTTCCAGCAAAAACCTGCATCCGTAAACCCGGGCCGGCTGCTTCCGGTGAATATTTTCGAGCCGGTGGCATCGGTTAACATACCATAGCGAAGTGAATCGCTGCGGGTGCCGAATGCCTTGTCGGTAAAATAAACATCGAAACAGGATTCTTCACCTGCACATAACCATCCAGGAATTCCCGAAGTGGTGATATCAGGCATATGATTTCCAACTGCAGTAACCAGATACTGGACATCGCGCCGGGTGATACCTACATTGGTCATCTTACCTGCCACCATGCGCCATTCAATAATTTCAAGCACGAGAAAACCTCTTTCACCGGAACTAACGGGAGTACATATCAGGCCACCATTCAGGCTGTCAAACCAAATTCCTGAAGGAGGATTAGCCGACGGGTTCGGATTGCAAAGCGGCGGTGAGGCGCAATAAGCTGTTATCGGACGGCCAGAACTGAGCCCACTAGGGTAAACAAGGCTGCGCTCGTAGCCCCTCAAGGCTGTTCCGAGCCGGTAAGAAAGCGAATCTCCATCGGCATCAACCGCCATCAGGTTATAACGAAAGGCTTCGTTTTGTGCGAGCAGGAAAACCGGTGCCACGGATTCGATGGTCGGACTGACGTTGCGTATGCTGTTGCAAAGGTTTAAGCGGGAATAATTGTAGTAGTATTCGGCCGTTCCCCAGGCATCCGACCGGGAATCAACCCGAATTGTCGCATCGAATTCACATTGGGTAAGAAGTAAATTACTGAAATCATAACTACCCGAAAAAATCCAGGCTTCAATACCTGAAGGGAAACCAGTACTGGTATCGCAGCGACTGAGTTGCCCATTGCACAAGGGGGTAATATCCCTTACTGAAGTGCGCATCAGAGCCACGGAAGCAAGCCTTTGACCTGCCCGCAATGTGCCTGGTGAACCTACGATTTCAAGATCAGGTATATCGGAACAGTTGTTGGTATTGAAGGCGCATTCTGAACAGTTCCTGTATACCACCACCTGGAAACTGTAACGGTTACCCGATTCAAACTTGTGGGTGATTTCACCTCCAAGCACATGCGAAGCGTACAATCCTGTGCCGGCAATGAGCCAAAGCAGGAATAAAAACGCTGCGCGCCGGATTGTGTGCATGGTACATACAAATATAATCCTTGGGGCAAGTACTGCCAATCGATGTTCAAAAAAACAAAACCGGCCGCTTCAGTGAAGAAACGGCCGGTTTTTGAAATTGAATACTGGATTATGTTAACGCAGGAGCGTGATGGTACCAGTGAATTTGTAGAGCTTGCCTTCGAAGCTGGTCACTTCGACCAGATAAGCGTATACGTCTTGCTGGCAATCCTGCCCGTTCGCACGTCCGTTCCAACCTTGATTTACGTCGGTTGATTCGAACATTTTCTCTCCCCAACGATTGAAAACGTGCATTTTATAGGATGTAAAGTTTTCAATATACACCTTAAAGGTATTGTTGCCATTGGGCCCTGCATCATCGGGTGTAAAGGCATTCGGAATGTACACGATGATATCCGGACCAACCTTCAGCATGCGGTATGCAGTATCGCGGCAGCCTTTATCCGAAATGGCAATCAGGCGCACTTCATAGGTATTGGTGTCTTTGCCGTAAGAGAAGGCCGGATCACGCTGTGTACTGGTATCCAAGCCGGTACCGGTTCCGAAATTCCAGTTATAGCGCAGGATAGAACTGTCTGCGATACGGCTCTGGTTAAAGAATTGGAATTTGGGCAGCGCGATGGTGGTGTAGAAGTTCGGATTGGACGTGAACATGGCGTTCGGCACCGGCCAAACATCGATATACGAAGGCTTTCTTAGCGTTGTTGCGCATGGGCCGGGAGTATTGGTGATCGTGAGGGTCACATCGTATTTACCCCAATTGGCGAACAGGATATTCGAAGGATTCGCCAGGGTTGAAGTGTCTCCGTTTCCAAAATCCCAGAAGTAGGCCAGTTGCGAAGCCGGAATAACATTGTTCAGGGTATGGTTGAAGTTCACGAGCAGCGGTTCGCAACCCTGGAGGGTATCGCCTGCAAAGTCAAACTGTGGGTAAGGATGAATCAACACCACCATGCTGTCGTTAACGGCAGGGCAAACGTTGCCGGGAGGCAGCACATTGGCTACACGGAGCAGCGCGCGCTCGGCCGTAATATCAGCAGGACCGGGTTGGTAAATGGTATTGGTATCCTGGGCACTGAAGCTGCCATCCCCGGCTGAAGTCCAACGCACACCGGGCGACCAGCGCAAGGTGCTGTTGATATTCAGTGTCTGATCGTTACAGATATTGGACGGATCAGATGTATTGATTGTGATGGAAGGCATGCTCTGTACAGTGATGTACATGCTGTCTTTCATTTTACAGGAGAACGGATCGGTGTAAGTGTAGATGAACTTATGCGGACCTTCAAAGGTTGCCAGTCCATCGCTGCCGGGTGTAAAGACGCCGTTTTCTACCCCACTAAGGCGCACGCCGGTCCAATTGCCGCTTCCGCCTGTCGGACTCACAAAAGTAGGAGTCAGGGTTATCGGTGGATCAATGGAGCACACGCGCATGTTGGCAGGAAGCGTAATCCGAGGAAGCGATTTCACCACCAAGGTTCCGCTGTCGGCTGTCAGACAACCTGTTGCTGTGTGTTCGTATTTGAACTCCCAATCACCGTTGCCGGTTGCAGGAATAAAATAACGGCCTTGTCTTACGGCAGTGGCAAGCCTTGAATCCGTGCGGTCACCGTCTTTCGCAATAGCGATCCAACGGCCATCCAGCGGCATGGGTTTGCCATTGAGCAGCACATATTCATTCAAGTCGATGGTATCATCATCAAGACATACCTGCGGCAAGGGTTGAACTTCAGCCACCGGCTCTGGCACTACATCGATGCGGGTGGTGTCGCGGGTAAAGCAACCGGTAATCGCATCCTGGATGAAGAAGGCCATCTGGTATTCTCCGGAGTAGAAGTCTTCTGTCACATCACCAAAGCAGAACTGGAAGTTGGCCGGTAAACCGGTTCCCTGATTCAGGTCGCGGATGATGGTGGTGCGATCCACACCAGCAGGCACTTTAAATGCATTCCAGTTGTACAAGGCACCGGTCTTTACCCGGGGCAGGATGATCGAGGAATCCATCAGAGCACAACCTTTATCCTGGCAATAGGTGCGGTCACGCAGGCGGACTATCGGGTTGCCCTGTGTTACAAGCCAGAAACTGTCTTTGTTGAAACAACCGGTCTTGGGATCTTTGAATTCGCTGATGATGCGGTCGCGGCGGAAGTTGCCTCCCTGCAGGGTCGCATTGTCGATGTTCGTGGTTTTGTAGAGATAGGTATTGCCATTCAGGATTACCAGGCCGGGGCTGGTACGCGACTTGAAGGTCACACCTGCACCATGGCGGGCATCGAGTCCGGTTTCCTGGCCCAGGTTGCGGTCGCCATAATCATAGCAGCGGGAAGGCAAGGAAGCGCTCATGTCGGGAAGTGGCACAACGTTGATGCAGAAAGTATCGCGGTCTTCACACCAATGTCCACCCTGGTTCACGCGGAGGTACAGATCGTAACAGGTATTGGAGCGGGGATGCACCCGTATGTTACGGTTCGTTCCGAGCGGAATATTCTGCGTGATATTGGACCACGTAAAGTTTAGGGTTTGTGTTGTAGGACGACCACCTGCAGTAATGGTAATGGTATCCTTGTCGCAGAGGTCTATATCCGGTCCGGCCAAGGCCACCACGGTATCGTTTACGAACAATTCCACTTCGTCGGTGCCAATACAACCCCAGTTCTTTTCCTGGACGGTCACCTTGTACTTGCCTTTGACATTGACACGGATAGTGCGGGTGGTATCGTTCGTTGGTTCCCAGAGATACCGCACTGTATCCATATGCTCGGCGTCAAACACCGTATTCTCGTATGTGCAGATGCGCTGGTCCGGACCGAGGTTTACGATCGGGAGCGGTTTCATGTACACCAGGATCGTGTCTTCGTCTACACAACCATTCGCATCGCGGATACGGAGTGCGATGGTCGAATCGCGGGTTACCGTTACATCAAAGGTAACAGTTGTGTCGCCTGATCTGTGATTATGCGGTGTAGCCCAATAATAGCGGTAGGGAGATGGACCGTTGCGGATATCAGGCGCGAAGGTAATTTTGTCACCAAAGCAGGCAAAAGTATCAGGTCCAAAGGCGAGTTCAGCCTTCAAAACCGGAGGAATGACTACCGTATCCATGTAGATGGTCGGGCAGTTTTCCGGGTTGTTGATCATGTGGGTGATGATGAACTTACCACCTTCTTTAAACTGGATGGTATCCAATTGTTTAAAACTGATCGGGAATACCAGACGCGTATTCGTGCTGTCGCGTATTTCCCAGCGATAAAGCGGATTGCCTTTGAAGTTGGGTTCGGGTTCGCTCTTGTAAGCAAATTTACCGCACTTCAATACGTCGTATTTGCGTTTTGCAATGGCCCGTTTCTTCACCTTGATTCGGAAACCACGGATGGCAGTTGCAGGGCGTGGGCAATTGTCATCTTGCGCGGTTACAGTAAAGGTATAGAATACGTCGCTCGCCTGGCCAATGCGGGTCTGCCAGCAGAATTCAGCTTTCTTTTCGCGGTCTTTGGGGTTCTTGATTTCAAATGTAGCTCCGGGAATACCGCGGTTCCAGCGCATTTGAACGGTATCCGGTCGGGTCTGGTGCGGAGTAAATTGTTTATCCGTACCATCCATGGTGAAGCATAACTTATCTCCTTCACAGACGGAATGTGAGTTCGCTCCTTTGATTTCCGGAGGGTTGTTCGGGCCGCAGTTCTTCACAATGAGCTGCATGTCCCTTCGCGTTATCCCGATGAGTTCCCATTTTTTCGTCGCACTGTCTCGCCGGTATTCGTCAATTTGTATCACCACGATGCCAACCTCCGAGCAATCGGTAGGTGTAAAGATGATATCCCCTGTCAAACGATCAAGGAAGAAACCACGCGGAGGATTAGCAGAAGGAACGGGTGTGCAGTTCTTAACACCGGGCTGAGGACAGAAAGGCGTCATCGGCACGGTAGGAGAAAAGCCTGAGCCGTAAGAAACAGGGTTGGTGAGCGACTGCATGCCATTCACCAGCGAATAGGCCAGCGAATCGAAGTCGGCAGTATCAATCGCACCGTTGTTGAAGTAGAACGGCTGGTTGCAGCAGAGGTATGCCACAGGCTCGTTACTCAGCGTCGGACTGCTGTTACACTTTCTGCCGATTTCGCAGATGTTGAGCATACAGCTGGTCATAAAGTCCTGGCTGGACTGACCGGTTGTGATGGCCCCGTTGCGGCAGCACTGGCCAACGAAGAAGGTGATTTCGCAACAGTTATTTGCCTTAAAATTAGCCCAAGGATTCTGTGTAAGGTCGATGGTTGCCTCATACGTGTGTTCTTCCACACCTTCACCCGACGTGGTATTGGTCGGATTACAGGGATTGCTGGCTGAAGCACAGACGGGCGTGATGTCGCGAATCCTGGTACGGGTCATCGGCAGACTGGCGCTGCTGCAACCACTGGCCGTTGCGCCTGTAGTCGGGCTGTTGAAGGGAATACCGCGGCAATCGCGATAAATCTTCGCAATGATTTTGTACTTGCCTCCGCCCAGACACTGATAACTCATGTCTGCACCCATCATGTGGGTCGCCATGACATCGAGCGTTCCGAGCGCGATTGCAATAAATGCGAGTAGGTATCTCTTCATAGGGTATTGTTTTTTCTTATTTCGCTGGTATTAAAGCCTTTCCGGTTACTTGCCTGCCATGGTTGTCACTAACCATAAATACGACAGGCCCGTTGCCGGGCAGATTTTTCAAATTAACTATTCCGGCACCCAAAAAACAAAATGTGGCAAGCTGCCGGGCCGTCATATCATAAACGCTGACATTCAAGGGAGAATTGCCTGCGCTGCGTATTGCCATCTTGTCTTCGTAAAGCCGCATTTCTATTGGGTTGTCAGTAAGACCCGGGAGTGTGTTCTTTTGTTGCCTGAGGGCAGCATTTTTTTGCTGAACCATTTTCGCACCCAATAAAGCCGGGTCATTTCCTACATTGCGTATCACGCCCAGTGCCAGTTCAAGCACGGCGCTGCCCCCTGCAGGTAGAGAAAATGTGTCTGACGTGAGCAACCCTGTGCGGTTACCCGGAAAATTTCCGGCGTCACCTTCATTCCATATTCCCATATTCGCCGGGTCGGTGCCGTTGCTGTACACATAGGAAGTAACAATGCTTCCATCCAACCCGGCACGGCCAAAGGCAAGATTTCGACCGGTTTTCCACCGTCCGCGTGCCAGGTAATGGTAATGGGCCATATTGGTTGGCTTTCCGCGCACCGCGTCGCCGGTGTTTTCGAAATACATGCTCGAAAGCACCTGCCTGTTCAGCATGTAGATGGCGACTGCCGGAATACTCCTGCCAAAAACCGCATCAGATGCAGTTCCGTTGTAAGCGGCCAATCCACCGGCGTGTACATCGGTCACCAGATAATCGTCGCTCGCATCTCCAAGAGAAAAATCTGCCGCCAGCGACAATGCCACACCATTCCAGTTCTGCTGCGAGCGGTTGTGCACCACAAAACGGAAATATGCCAACAGCCCGAGCGTTGTATCCGCTTGTGTTTCAGGGATCCAGACCATGGTTTGAACTTCGGCTCCCTGCGGAGCGGCAGATGCCAGCCGGTTCGCTGCGGCTACATCGTTGCTGATGGTATAAGCCAGTTCGCCTTCGGGTACAAATGGGTAATCGCCTTGCAGCGGATCGTAAAAACCGTTCCGGTTCACATCGGCATAAGGTGCTAATACGCTTGCAAAGCCCTTTGGACCATTGGCAGGCCAATTGCTGATGTTTTCTGAAGGCTGGTACCCTGGCTGTTTCCAGCCCGCTCTGTGCTGTTGTACTTCACCTTGACGGAGGGTATATACTTTGTTGTATTGCAGGGTGTCGGCTGCCGCTCCGCCGTTCAGGCGTGTCGGGCCCGGCCTGAAATCGGAAGCGCCGGTGTACACATCGCAAACCGCTCCCGATGCCTGGATTGATGTGCTACCCGTGGTAATCCAAAGGCCCATTTTTCGAATGACTGGTTTGTCCTGGTAAGTAACAGCAGGATGATTCACCGATTCCAACATGTGGTTGGAACGCAGGCTCACAGCAAGTCTATGCCCGCTGATCCGCGCTGTATCCTGCGCCGGGGCAAATAACGGGCTACAGCTGGCAACCAGTACTGTGAGAATATGTAATCTGCGGTTGCTCACCTTCCGAGGTGGAACATCAAACCGGCCGAAAGACTGAGTTGAAGATTGCGCTGCCGCATAGGCCCTGCCGCAAACTGTGTCAGGTTATACCCAAGTCCCGGCTCCAGCATCATGGCTATACGCGGTGCCACGAACCTGCGCATACCGGCTGACAAACCTGCATGCAATTGGAAACGGTTGATATTGGCGCCGTCTGCCAGCGATACCACGCTGCCGTCATTCATGCGCCGGCTGCCGCCGCGGTAAACCAGATAAGAAGGTGTGATGCCCGCCTGAACATACCAGATTCCATCCTGAACCGGGCTCCATCGGAATGCCACCGGCAAACCAATCATGCGGTAGCGGTTGATATCGGCATAGCTCTCCTGGCGGCTAACCTGCATTTGGGTTGTATCGTAACGCGTTTCGGTGCGGTCTGGCTGACCCGGCACGCGGATAATCACGTCATAGGCGTCTATTCGCTGATGCGTGGAAGTGTGTTGCTGGCTGAAATTGAAATGGTCGACCCATTCCTGATAGCGGATGCCGCTTACCCACTGGAAACCGCGGTTTGCAGAAAAAACTGCTCTGGCAGTAAAGGCAGCAGCGCCTGCAAAACGCTCTTGCTTCCGCAAAGCTGCACCGGCCGGACTTTGCTTCAGCACCCAGCCCGGTTCTACCATCCACTCGGTCTGCAGGAAATGCTGGGCAATGCGGGATGTACGTTGGAAATCCAATGGCTCAGTTGCCCGAGGCTTCCGCAACATCGGATGTATGCGGAGCGGCTGTTTCATCAACGCAGTCCAGGCATAAGCATGTGACTGGCTGTTGACGTCATTTCCATCCATGGCAGTCGATGTATTCGGGGTCTCGCCGTTGGTTGAAATTCCCGTCGGCAATCGGTCCTGGTTTTCCAAGCCCGGATTGGCTGGGTCTACATTCCTGAAGAATGTTTTCGTGCCCGTATGATGGCCTGCCTGGTTTGCCGGGTTCGCACCGGCAAGGCGGCGTTTGCCGTTTGGATTGGTTACCTCGTCTTTTGTTTCCGCAGCCGCAACCTGGCTGCCAGAAGCTTGTGCGCTGCTGTTGTGCTGACCATGGTAAACCGCGGTTTTATCTGCACGTTGTTGAAGCGGATTTGCACTTGAGGAGGCGGCTTCAGTTATTCCGGTTTGGCTGCCCTTGTCTGCATCGGGCAACGCAATCGGGCTGCGCTGCATGTACATGCCAATTCCGGCTGTACCGATTAAGAGCGCAGCGGCCCAAATGCCCTTGCCTGTCCAGGCAGCGCCGGTGCCTCCAGCCTTGCGACGTTCCATTACCCGACCAAAAGCACCGGCATCAACCGGTAATTCCTGGTCCAGCAAGCGCCGGCGAAAGTCTTTGTTTTCCATACCCATCAATGCAATTCCTTTTGTAGTATGATCATTTTTTGAAGCGCACGGCGGGCTTTTGCAAGCTGCGTGCGCGAGGTTACTTCTTCAATGCCAAGCATTCCGGCTATTTCGTGGTGGGAATACCCTTCCACGGCATACAGGTTAAAAACCATTCGATAGCCTTCCGGCAAGCGGCTGATCATTTCCAGCAACTCAATGGTTTCCAGACGGTTCAATGCATCATCGCCAATTTCTGTATCATGCAGTTCAGGCTCGAGTGTCTCTGTCTGCCGGCGCGCGCGGATTTTGTTCAGCGAGGTGTTCACTGCTATCCTGCGGATCCAGCCTTCCAAAGAGCCCTGATGGCTGAAGCTGCGCATGTGGTCAAATACTTTCACAAAGGTTTCCATTAAAGCGTCTTCCGCATCTTCCTGGTTTTGACAATAGCGCATGCACACCGACTTCATTCGCGGTGCAAAACGATGAAAAAGCAACTCCTGAACCTGGCGCTCTTCCCTCAGACATCCGTCCACTAGCTCCCTGTCTGTCATTCATCCATGCCATTCACTGTGCTTGTAACGAAGACACAGGTGAGGGCTTTTCGTTGCCCCGAAGTTTGTGTTTTTTGGGGAATTCTGCACGAAACAAACCTATCGCGCTGATTATGAATACTTTAAAAAGAAGGCAAGAAAAGTTGCAGCGCTGTACTTTCGCAGCGTGGAACCGGAAATACTCAGCGAAAGTGTCTTGCGCGGCTTTACCCGCGCAGTGTTTCTGCACATGGGTTGCAGCGAAGCGCATGCAGAAGAAGCAGCCGATGTGCTTATCCATGCCGATCTGCGTGGCATCGACTCCCATGGTGTTGCGCGGCTTTCGGGCTATGTGCGGCTGTGGAAAGCCGGGCGGGTAAATGCAACACCGGCCTTCCACCTGAGCACCGAAACACCGTCAACCGCAACTTTGAATGCTGATGGCGCACTGGGCCTCGTGAGCGCGCCCCATGCCATGCGCATTGCCATTGAAAAAGCAAGAATCTGCGGCAGTGGATGGGTAGCCGTGCGCAACAGCAACCACTTCGGCATCGCGGCGCACCATGCCCTGATGGCCGCCCGTGAAGGCATGATCGGCTTTGCGGTTACCAATGCAAGTCCGCTTGTAACACCGGCCGGCGGCGCGGAACGCATGCTGGGAACCAATCCGGTTTGCTATGCCTTCCCTGCCGGCGAAGAAGCGCCCTTTGTGCTCGACATGGCCACTTCCGCCGCCAGCAACGGCAAGCTCGAAATTGCGGAACGCAAAGGCAAACCCGTTCCGGAAGGTTGGTTAACGGATCAGGAAGGGAATGCCAGCACAGACCCATCCGCCCTGCGCAGCGGCGGCATGTTGCTCACACTGGGCAGCGACCCGGAGCATGGCGATTATAAAGGCTATGGGCTTTCATCGGTCGTAGACCTGCTCAGCGGCGTGCTCAGCGGTGCCAATTACGGCCCTTGGGTTCCGCCTTTTGTTTCGTACCTGCCCGTACTTCCAGATTTGCCGGGAGAAGGCATCGGTCATTTTGTCGGCGCCATGCGGGTAGACGGATTTCGTCCGCTCGAAGAATACCAACAACACATGGATCGATGGATACGTCGCTTCCGTGAAACCAAAGCCCGTAACAGCGATAAGCCGGTGCTCATACCGGGAGAGCCGGAAGCTCAGGCTGCTGCATACCGTCGGGACAATGGAATTCCGGTAAATGACAAAGTGATGGCCGATTTGCGTCAACTCGCAAATGATTTAAACCTCAATTTTGCCTGAGCCATGAACACACAAAAAAGGAACAAACTCGTTGTACTCATCCTATTCCTGATCGCCGTACTGGGCAGTGGCTACCTGATGGTATTGGGCTATGTAAAAGACAAAGGCACCGTCAAACGGGCATCGTTGAAAGGCCGGACCGATTACGATATTTACCTGCTTGACAGCGTGAAAGCGGAAAACAAGCGCCGGCACGAAAGCCGGAAATAACCCCCGAATCAGAGAAACTTGTCGAACAGTGGCTCAAGCATGGCCCTGTCGCCGAGCCGGTCTTCCAGCTTGTTGTCGATCAGATAATCAAGCAGTGCGCCGTTCCGCGCGCCTTGATCCCAGGCGTAGCGATAAGGTTCATTGCTGAAAGACACCAATTCGTATTGGCTGCGGAAGCGGTCGGGATACATTTCCGCCAGGTCGTGCTCTACATGTTTGCGGTGGAGGAAGGCCGGATCGCCCACCAGATCGCGCATCTCGACAAAGTTTTGCAGCGCCAGGTCGGCCACCGCATCGGCATTGGTCTTGCGCAATACCTGGTATTCCTGCAGGGCTGCATCCATATTGCCCGGATGCCTGTCCATGCATTCATCCAGGATACGACAATCTTCGAAAGCACAATTCATGCCCTGCCCGTAAAAAGGCACAATGGCGTGGGCAGCATCGCCGAGCAAGGCTGCTTTGCCGCGCACCCAAGGATAACTGCGCACTGTTACCAACGAACCGGTCGGATTGGTGTTGAAATCGTGCAGATAATTCGGCATCATTCCCACTGCGTCTGGAAACTGCTCTTCCATGAAAGCCTTGATCTTGGCGTCGCTGTCGAGGCTGGTAAAGCTTGGGTTTCCTTCCCAGGGGAAAAACAAGGTACAGGTGAAACTGCCATCGGGGTTGGGAAGGGCAATCAGCATGTAGGAAGCGCGGGGCCAGATATGCAGGCAATGCTTTTCCATGGCGAAAGTGCCACCCGGACCGGGCATGATTTCCAGTTCCTTGTAACCGTGGTCGATATACGATTGGGAATAATTGAAGCGGTTGCTGCGCTGGAAGGCATCACGCACCGCGCTGTATGCGCCATCGGTTCCGATCAGGTAATCGCCCTGAAATTCGATGCTGCTGCCATCTTCGGTTTCGAATGTGGCGCTGGCTGTATCGAGATCGGCATGCGTGCAGCGGTGCCTGAAATACAGATGGATATTCGGGTAAGCGTCGGCCAGCTGTATCAACTGAATATTCAGCCCTCCGCGGGAAACGGAGTTGATGGCCTGACCATCTTTTCCGTATGGCTGGTATGTCAGATTACCGGCCAGGTCGTGCATCATGCGGCCGTGCATTGGAATGGCTTGTTCAAGCACCGGCACATCGAGGCCTACTTTTTCCAATGCCTTCAATCCGCGCATGCTCAGCGCCAGGTTGATGCTTCTTCCACCTTCGTATTGCCCGCCACGCATATCGGGCCTGCGTTCAAACACATGCACTTCATGCCCTTTGCGCGCCATGTATACAGCCAACAGCGATCCGGCGAGGCCGCCGCCTACAAGTCCTATCTTCATCTTGCGCCAAAATTATCAAACAAGTGTTAGTCTGCAACTGATGTTTCGCAGAAATCGGGCTTATTTTGACCCTGCAATGCGAATTCACTTTATTTCCATCGGGGGTGCGGTGATGCACAACCTGGCGCTGGAGCTGCAGGCGCTCGGGCATTTGGTCAGCGGCAGCGACGATGAAATCTTTGAACCGGCGCTTGGCAGGCTGCAACAAGCCGGGCTATTGCCCGAAGGCTTTGGCTGGTTTCCTGAGAAACTCGACAGCAGACCTGACTGTGTCATCCTCGGCATGCACGCCCGCAAAGACAATCCGGAACTGCTGCGCGCCCTGGAACTGCAGATTCCGGTTTACTCCTTCCCCGATTATATCTACCGCCACAGCCAACACAAAACCCGTGTAGTGGTTGCCGGCAGCCACGGCAAAACCAGTACCACTGCCATGCTGATGCATGCCCTCCGGCACAACGGAATGGATTTCGACTATCTGGTCGGCGCTTCCTTGCCCGGTTTTGAGCGCATGGTGCGCCTGAGCGATGCGCCTGTTATGGTGATCGAAGGCGATGAATACCTTAGCTCTGCGCTCGACCCGCGCCCGAAATTCCTGCATTACCGCCCACACTTTGCCTGCATCACCGGCATAGCCTGGGATCATATCAATGTTTTCCCAACCTTCGAATCGTATGTGCAGGCTTTCGACGGTTTCCTGCAAACATGCCCGGCGGAAGCGCGCATATACACCTTTTCAGGCGATTCCGCTTTGCAGGAACTCAGCAGGAAACACCATTCCATTTGTACCCCCTACGATGGTCTTGCCGCTGAAAACCATGCCGGTCAGACCTATATCCAATACGAAGGAAAATTTTGGCCGGTGGGCGTTTTTGGCAGGCACAACATGCAAAACCTCCATGCTGCGATGTTGCTGGCCGAATCGATAGGTCTCGAACCCCAACGTTTTCTCGCCGCCATGGATAGCTTTACAGGAACGGCCCGACGCCTGGAATGCCTGCACCGCAGCGACAACCTGATCGTATACCGCGACTTCGCCCATTCCCCTTCCAAGCTGCGTGCTACAGTGGATGCCGTGAGGGAACAATATCCCGGTCACACACTCATCGCTGCTTACGAACTGCATACCTATAGCAGCCTTTCTGCAGCTTTCCTGCCTGATTATACAGGTTGTATGGATCAGGCAGATCAGCGCTTTGTCCTGCTCGACCCGCATGTATTTGCCTTGAAACGCCTGCCTGTATTGCCCGATTCCGATGTTGCCGCCACTTTTGACGCCGAAGTATTCCACCACGGCCAGGCATTAGGCGGGGCATTGCGCAATGCGATGCAAGAAAAAGACCATCCTGTCGTTTTATTGCTGATGAGTTCAGGGAAGTTTGACGACCTTTCAGTCCAAGATCTTATCACTTCAAGCAACTAACATGCGCTATATTTTAACCTTAGGCACCTGCACTTTCATCGCAACTGCAGCATCCTGCCAGACGCCACAACCCGCCTCACCGGAATGCCACGACAGCCCTGCCGTCTCTGCCATTACCCGAACTGGCGGCCTGAACGCCGTTTCCCGCTTCTCCCCTCCTGCCGGCTACCAACGCACTTCATCCGACAGCAGCAGCTTCGCTTTCTTCCTCCGGCATTTCCCCTTAAAACCGGATGGCACTGCCGTCCATTACCACAACGGCGACATTAAGTCGCACGCCTACCACGCTGCGGTGCTCAACCTCAGCACAGGCGAGGAAAACCTGCAGCAATGTGCCGACGCCGTAATGCGTTTGCGGGCCGAATACTTCTACAGCCAAAAAGCTTACAGCAAGATGCACTTCAACTTCACCAACGGCTTCCGCTGTGGCTTCGACCAATGGTCGCGCGGTTGCAGGGTGAAAGTGCAAGGCAATCAAACCAGCTGGGTTTGCGGACAAGCGCCTTCAACAGATCGCAGCGCCTTTCAAGCCTGGATGAACCAGGTTTTCATGTTCGCCGGAACCCTTTCCCTCGAAAAGGAAATGCAAGCTGTGGCTGCCAAAGACCTGCGCATTGGTGACGTATGGATTAAAGGCGGCAGCCCCGGACATGCCGTCATTGTCATGGACATGTGCACTGACAGCAGCGGCAACAAACTGTTCATGCTCGCCCAGAGCTATATGCCCGCGCAAGACATGCATATCCTGCTAAACATTCACGAGCCTGGAATCAGTCCGTGGTTTCGCTTGCCGGAGCCGGGGACGGAACTGTATACGCCGGAGTGGACGTTTGCCTACGGACAGTTGAAGCGCTTTGTAGCAGCTCCCTGAACCTTTAAACCTGGTTTCAAAGCACATTCACCTTCACCCGAAGATAGCACTTCAGCAGCAAGGTCATTTTTTGCGAATCGGGTACGCGGATGCGCTCTTCCATAATGTGTTGCGCAGTCGCACGTTCAATCTTCTCCAACAACTTCAGGTAGTAACGGTAAGCTGTATATACCCCAAAGCGACAACCTATGGGCAGTTGTTTGATGCCCTGGTAAGCCAGTTCAAAATCCTTGCGGATATCGCTGATGATGGCGAGTTTGGTCTGGTCATCGAAGCCCTGAAAGCTGATACCGGGGAAATACACCCGGCCGCGCTCGGCGTAATCGCTCTTCATGTCGCGGATGAAGTTCACTTTCTGGAATGCAGAACCCAATGCCCGGGCAGCCGGCAACAGATGCTGGTAGCGCTCTTCGTTGCCGTAGCAAAAAACGCGGAGACACATCAGCCCAACCACTTCCGCTGATCCATAGATGTATTCAGAGTAGCTTTGGTTGGAATGGGTGGTACTTTGGAGATCTTCCTCCATGCTGTTGAAGAAAGGCTCGATCAGATCGCGTCCAACATTGTAAGTACGGCAGGCTATCTGAAAGGAATGCAGTACCGGATTGGTGCTGATGCCTTCTTCGATGGCGCGGTAGGTCTGCTCCTTGAATTCGGCCAGCAGGCGTGCTTTGTCGTGGCCATGAAAGGTGTCCACGATTTCATCCGCTACGCGCACAAAACCGTAAATCGCGTACACAGCCCAGCGATAGTCGCTGGAAAGCATGCGAATTCCCAGCGAAAAAGAGGTGCTGTAATTGAGGGTTATGCGCCGGCTTGCAGCCAGGGCGGTGCGGTCATACAGTTGCATGCTCATGGCGTATCCTTTCTGTTACAAGTCTCGAACCTATGACTACGATTGGTAGTCCGGTACCGGGATGAGTACTGGCACCAACATAATACAAATTATTGAATTTCTCATCTTTATTCGCAGGACGCAAGGCTCCGATCTGATTCATTCCATGAGCCAGGCCGAGTCCGCTTCCTTTGTAAAGATTGAACATCCCTTTCCAGTCTATGGGTGTATAAACCGTCCGGGTGATGATGTTGTTTGCGATATCGTATCCCACACGCTCCCCAAGGTCTTGAATGATGTCGTTGGCCAGCTTATCGGCATCCGACCAATCGGGCTTATAGCGCAGGTCGGGCACCGGGCAGAGAATAAACAGGTTCTCGCAGCCTTCAGGTGCACATCCCGGATTGCTTTTGCTGGCTACATTCACGTAGTAATAGGGCTTTTCCGGTGCCACAGACGTTTTGAAAATCATGTCTGCATACGCCTTGAAATTGTTGCCAAGGAAATAATTGTGGTGCGCGATACCGGGAATCTGCCCTTTCACGCCCAGGTAAATGGTGAAAGGTGCCAGCGTCCAATGCATCTTATCCAGCTTCACTTCGCTGTATTTCGAACGGTTCAGGATGGCTCCGCGGAACCAGGCCGCATCGGCATTGCACACGTATACATCGGCTGTCCAAAGTTTGCCATTGGCATCGGTGAAGCCTTTGAGCTGGTCGCCGTCTGCCTTATAGCCTGTGATTTCGGTGTGGTAATGAAACTTCACCCCACGCGATTCGAGGATAGGCAGGATGCCTTCAACAATCTTGTACATTCCTCCTTCCACATTCCAATAGCCGTCGTGCTGCAGCTCTGTATAATTCAGCAGACTGTAAACCGATGGCGTGTCGAAAGGAGTGGCACCAAGAAAGAACGACACCAATGAAAAAATCACCTTCACGTCTTCCGTTTCAAAATTCCGCTCCAGTTCCGTCCACATGCTGCGGAACATCTTGGGCAGGTGCTTCATCGGCACGGTCGCCAGTGAAGCTAAGTAAGGAACCATGCCATTGAAGTTGCGCTTGATGATGCGGTATTCGGTATCGTGGAAGATGGAAGCAGCCGATTTCAGATAGCGCTTAGCCTTTTCCTCGAAGTTCTTTTCATCGGCAAACTCCTGTGCCAGCCGGCTGAGGTCTTTGTAAATATGGAAGACCTTATCCCTTCCCGCCATATTCACCGTGTACAGCGGATCGAGTTCGCGGATGGTGAAGGGAATGGGAATACCCTGCGACTCGAACAACTCCTTGAATTCATAACTCATGCTGAAGAAGGAAGGACCGACATCGAACGTAAAACCATCCTTTTCCAGCAAGTTGAGACGACCGCCTGCGCGGTGGTGTTTTTCGAGTATTTCCACCTGGTAACCTTCGTGTGAAAGCCGCAGTGCGGTGGCGAGACTGCCCAGGCCAGAGCCGATAATGAGTACTTTCTTAGGCATTTTTATTGGAACGGAAACGGTTCAGGAATTTGCGGGTAACAAAAAGGAAACCGAAAGCTTCAGAACCTTCTTTTCCGTGAAAGGTATGGTGGTGATAATGCGTCATGCGCATGGCATGGAAATAAGGGATACGGGTGATTTTCAGCCATTTGATACGCTGGTGCACGAATACATCGTGAACCAGGAAATAGGCCACACCGTACAAAGCAATACCTAGACCGGCAAAGAAGCGCCAATCCATATCGGCCGATCCGACAACAATCAACCAAACCGAAGGAATGGCGAACATGAAGCCGAAGAGGTCGTTCAATTCAAAGGCGCCTTTGCGTGGTTCGTGGTGGCTCTTGTGCCAAACCCAGAGAAAACCATGCATGACGTACTTGTGTGTGAACCAGGCCACACCTTCCATTAAAACGAAGAAGCCGAGCGTGATAAGAATATTGGTGATCATTTTCAAGACCGGAAAGATAACGCCGGGGCAGTGCGAAAGTTTGCCCGGCATATTAATTCAGAAACTTTCTATGCTTCAGCCCTGAGCGCGCACCCAGAAATACAGAACGGCAAAGAATACGGCCTGCAACAACAAGAGTCTGCCTGCCATGGGGTTGGGTGCAATCTTCACTGTTTTCAGATAGGCGTAATGGATGAGCAGCGATGCAATGAACCAGGCGACATAATTCTGAAGTGGAATGACATCGCCTTTCCACGACCAGAAATCAAAGCGCATGGCCACCGGTTCCAGGAGAAAATCAAAACCGGTCATCATCGCAGCGGCTACAACACTGATGATTGCGGGGTCTTTGAACCAGCCCGATACCACATTGCGCGTGAAATACACGAGCATAAACCAGTTGGCACCCAGGATAAGGGGCACTTCCAGGATACTGTAGCCAAGCGTCTTGCCGTATTTATACGAACCAAAGATGAGCCCGCTGTGCACGCCGGCCACTTCGAGCAACCAGCCGCAGAGGGCAATCATCAGACCTGCGAAAACGAAAGGCGCATCCCATTTCTTCTGGAAGACGAGGGCGAGGAAGATGGCGAAGAGGATATTTACCGGCGTAAGGCCCACGACCATTTGTTGCAGCTCCGGCACCAGGAAGCCGGTAAGGCCTACGGCGTAAATGATAATGGCAATCCAGGTAGCGGGAATGAGGTTCTTAGAAGCAGCCACAGGCAATGCAGGTTAGTATTTCTTTTGGATGAGCGATGCGGTGATGCGGGCACCCAGCAGGCAAAGCGGGATTCCGCCGCCGGGATGCACACTTCCGCCGGCAAAATAAAGCCCCTTCACCCGGGAACTGAAATTGGCCTGCCGGAAAAATGCCGCCAGCATGCGGTTGGAACTGCTTCCGTACAAAGCGCCGCGGTACGAACCCGTGCGTGCTTCTATCCTGACCGGATCAAGGAAGTCTTCTTCGGCTATCAAGGCAGCGATATCGGTTCCCAGCTCCCGGCTCATACGAAGTATGATTGTTTCACGCAGTTTGATGCGGATTGCATCCCAGTCTTGCCCGCGGTTGGCAGGCACATTCACCATCACAAACCAGTTTTCCATTCCCTCCGGGGCATCGGCCGGATCGCATTTGGAGGTGATATTGATGTAGATGGTCGGGTCTTCGGGTGCTTGCTGATCGTTCCAGATATCGCGAAACTCCTTCTCGTAGTCGCTGCTGAAGAAGATATTGTGCACGCCCAGCTCCGGAAACGACTTCCGGATACCCCAATAGAAGATCAGGGCTGAGCTGGAACTGTCCACTTGTTCTACGCGGGCCGGTGCTTTCAGATCAGGGAGCATTTTTTTATAGGTAGGGAAAACATCGGCATTGCTGAGCACGATATCGGCCGGAACTTCTTCCCCTCCCTGCAGTAAGAGACCGCGCACATTGCGTTTCCGGGCATCGAGCAAGATGCGTTCTACCTTTGTATTGAAACGGAAGCGCACACCCAGTCGCAGTGCAAGCTCATAAACAGCCATCGGAATACGCCGCATTCCACCTTCCGGATACCAGGCTCCCATGGCCGACTCCAGGTGGGGAATGACATTCAGCGTTGCCGGCGCCTTGTACGGATCAGAACCGTTGTAGGTAGCGAAACGGTTGTAGAACTGCCGGGCATGCGAAGTGACGAAACGGCCGCTGTTCTCCTTGTTCATGCTGCGCATCGTTCCTATGAACGGCAGGTTGGCGATTCCGCGCAATCCACTTGGTCGCAGGTATGTACCGGGTGAATGCAGTGACCGCTCGAGAAAAACCGGTGCTGTTATCTTGTATAGGTAGGCGCCGCGGGCCTGCATAGCCAGGATATTGGCCGCAGGTTCACCGAGTTCCTTTTCCATAGCGGCAGCGAGTGCGGCAGGATCTGCCGGTGCATGGAAACGCTTGCCATCGGCATAAAAGTAATGGCAAACCGGATCGAGCCTTTGGTAGTCGAAATGATCGCGGGGATTCTCGCCAGCCAGCACAAAAAGCTCATCAACCAGGTCGGGCCGTGTAAACAACGAAGGGCCGGTATCAAAGCGAAATGGGCCCAACTTCATCTCACCCAATTTACCACCGGCGGTAGGTGCCGCTTCGATAACCAGCACCTCGAAACCGGCTTTTCGCAGCCTGACCGCTGCAGCCAATCCGGCTATTCCACCACCTATTATCCCAATCTGTTGCCTTTGGCGCATCCGACAAAGAAACACCCTGGAGACGCTTCGGTTTTGGGAACGGTTTCGCTTGTGACTATCAGCCAATTAAGCGATTCCGTAAAAAAAATTACTTTTTTCTACCAAACTATTTGAAATATGCCACCGCATAGTAAATTTGCGGCACTCAAAACGAAAAAACACAAAATGAAAAAGGTTTCTTTCACCCTCGCAGCTGTTGCTGCCCTCGCTTTTGCTGCTTGCAATGGCCCCGCTAACAATGGTGGTGTTGACTCTGCCAAGATCAAAGACTCAATCCGCATTGCCGATTCTATTCAGGCTGCTCAGCAGACTCCTGCTGCTGTTGACACCACCAAGAAAGACAGCACTGGTGCTGCAGCTCCTGCTGCTCCCGCTGCTCCTGCTGCTCACTAAGAGTATCAAAAACAGAAAAAAAAGAGAAAGGCACTTGCAAGAGTGCCTTTTCTTTTTTAGTTTCGCCTCCAAATGATGAAGAAATTTGCCTTGGCCATCGCTATGACATTGTTCTTTGCAATGTCTGTTAGCGCCCAGAGCAATGCCGGCATGTTCAATCCGGGAACGGAAGACCACGCGCTCGCCTTCACAGTATCTCCAAATCCGGCAGCTGCCACCAGCTCAATTACAGTAAACTTTAATCTGAAGCCGGCACAAAGCGGTCAGGTAAGCCTTAGCATCACCAACCTGATCGGTCAGTCGCTTTACGGTCACATGGTTCAAGCCGGTGATATTCAGAATCAGTCGGTTCGCATCGACCTCGCAGATCTCAAGCTCTCCAAGGGCCTGTACTTTGTAAAAATGTCCAGCGGAGAATTCAGCTTCACCCAGAAGCTGGTGATTCGCTGATGGAGTCTATCTCCCCCATTATCATTCGCAATGCCAAACCGGAGGACGCCCCTTCGGTTTTTCAATTGATACAGGAATTGGCCGAATACGAACGCGCGCCACACGAAGTCATCAACTCTCCCGAGCAAATGCTGCGCGACGGCTTCCCCGAAACCCCATGGTTTGGCTGCCTTGTGGCCGAACACCAGGGGCAGGTTGTTGGAATGGCCCTTTGGTACCTGCGCTACAGCACCTGGAAAGGTGTGTGCATGTACCTGGAAGATCTGTATGTACAGCCGGTATTTCGGCGGCAAGGAACAGGTAAAGCGCTCTTTCTCAGCCTGAAAGAATACGCAGAAAAGAAACAATGCCGCCGCCTCGTTTGGCAGGTGCTCGACTGGAACGAACCTGCCATCCGCTTCTACGAACAATTGGGCAGCCAATTCGACAAAGGCTGGTGGAATGGCTTCATAGACCTGAACGCGGATGCATGAGCGCAACGTCATATTGCGCGCCTTGCTCAGACCTTTTGTGCTGAGCCTCTTTATGCTCGCATGCTGGGAAGCACAGCAGTACTTCCAGCTTTCCTATACCGATTTCGGCGTTTATCCGCGCGATGTGCGCAGCTTGAGCGGCATCCTGACCATGCCCTTGTTCCATGGCTCAAGCGAACACCTGTGGGGTAACCTCATATCGATTTTTAGCTTGTATGCGCTGCTGAGTTTCTTCTCTCCGCAACTTTCCCTTGCTGCCTTGTTGATCATGTGGTTCGCAGGTGGCTCATTCCTTTGGGTCATCGGGCGTGCCTCCTGGCATATCGGCGCCAGCGGGATCGTTTACGGCCTGATTGCCTGGTTCCCTGCCATGGCTTTACTCCGCCGCAACCTCGGCTACCGTGTGCTCGCCGGCATCGTGCTCATTTATTACGGAAGTTCGTTGTGGGGACTTTTCCCCTACCGCGATGGCGTGTCGTTCGAAGGCCATATCGCCGGTCTGATGGCCGGTGTGCTGGCAGCCTGGTTCCTGCGCAAGGGAATCCAGGAAGACGAACCCGGAACGCGCCGCATCATTCCATTTATCGTAGAACCGGATGAAGACCCTTATGAGCACTTTGATCACGCGTACAAGGGGAAAGGCGCAGGTGAACATTCCCGTGCACAAGATCCGGAATCAGAGGAACACCCTCATTCCAATTTGTAGGTGCGGATAATGAACTCGATTTTGTAATCCATCACAGGGTCGAATTCGCTTTTCAGATCATGTCCCCAAAAGGTTCCAAACGATTGCCAAAAGAAGGCACTGGCATTTCCCTTATACCCTTTTAAAACCTCCCAGGTAGTTTTACCCGTTTCCCTGTGTATCAGTTTCATCAGGATCTTTCCCTGGTTGATACTCAATTCGCGTATACTGGCTTCGAATTGCTTCTTCAATGCTTCTTCAGAAGCTTCGATGTATTTCTTCCGCTCCTTCCTGCCTTTGGTGCGCGATAGATTGTCTTCGAGCATCTGCATCTGGTATGCCACCATTTTGGCGTATGGCATGGCGCGTTTAACATTCCGCACCAGGCGCATGTATTCAACCCGCGCCATGGAGTCGTAGCGCTCGCGCCGCAATACCTCGTCGAGCTCGATCACGCGGACTGTATCGCCGTTCACTACCACCCATTCGTCGCCGCGGTTGCGGCTGGAATCATACGGCTTGCCCTGAGCCAACAGCCCGGCAGGCAGAAGCAATGTCAGAAGAAAAAAGATGCGCATCGCGGTAAAGATAACAAACGCAATGCCAGTGCTCAGGAATCTGCTGCCGGCTTGGCAGGCTTCTTCCGCAGAAAATAAATACCGGCTATACCTGCCAGCACCATCAACAATGAAAGCAATTGCGCCTGTGAAAAGCTGAGCCCGAACCAGTCGTAACGCGAATTGACACGGATGCCTTCGATCAGCCAACGCTCCACACCGGCAGCAATCAGGTAAACTGAAAAGAGTACACCCGCAGCCATGGGTTTGCGCCGCAGCCACCAGATAAGCGCGAAAAGCAGGATGGCGGCCACAAACTCGTACAACGGTGTTGGGAATACCGGAACCGCCAATCGATTGCAATGGAGGCTTTCACAGCCGGGAATCAGATTACCAGGATCGGCATCAATCACATTGTTCGGGTAATCGTAGGCCCAGGCCCAGTCTGGCAGCCAGCTCAGCCAGGAAGGCCGTGGCGAAGTATTGGCAATGCCCCAATCGCCGTCGCCGCTGAGATGGCAACCCATGCGGCCCACGCCGTAAGAGAGCATCATGCCCGGAGCGCCTACATCGAGTACGCGGAAGATATTCATGCCCTTCCGGTGGCAGTACCAAAGTACACCCGCACCGCCGGCTATCAGTCCGCCAAGGAAAGTCCAACCCCCGGTGCTGAAGAAACTACCAAAGGGATCGCGTGAAAAATTCTCCCAATCTTCCAGGATATGGAACACCTTGGCCCCGAGAAACCCGGCGATCAAGGCGATACCGGTTACATTGCCCATGAAAAATTCAGGGCCGGTAACGGTCTCTTTCTGTTCCGGACTTGGCAGGCGCTGTTTCAGGTCTTCGCGGTAACGCAAACCAAGCAAGATGCCCGCTGTTGCCAGTCCCAGCCAAATACTGCCATCCCCTGAAAAAAGAAATTCCTGTGGGTTACCGGCAGCAGCATCCGGGAAAAGAAACATGTACACCACCTTGTAGCCCATGATAAACCCAAGGATGCCGTTGCTGATATACTCGCCTATGCCGTAAGGTTTTCCAAGGGTCTGTACAATGCGATAGTCTGGGAACTGACCGAGTTTGTGCCGGCGGGTAAATTCCATGGAAAACACTTTGTACGCCGCCATCACGGCAAAAGCCACAAAAAGGCCGAAAGTATTGACTATCAGCAGGAATGGTAGTTTCAGACCTGTCAGGTCGTAAATCAAATCGTACAGCGAAGCATACATGGGTTGCGAATATCGTTAGTGGGCCGGTATGAAGGCAGACATTTCGATGCCGCAGAGGTCGCCGTCGGCATCGGGCTGACCCAGTTCAACCGGACGTACTTCGTTGACCAGCAGCGGATCATATTGTGTTTTTACGCGGATATAGTTATCGGTGAAACCATACATGAATCCGTTTTTCTCTTCTTGTTCAAACAGCACAGGCCGCACGCTGCCGATATGTTCAGCGTAGAAGGCCCTGCGTTTTTTCTCGCTCAGGATGCGGAGCATTTCGCTGCGCTGCATGCGTTCCTTCAACGGCACTGCGCCCGGAAGTTTCACCGCCGTGGTGTTCGCACGTTCACTGTAAGGGAATACATGCAGGTAGCTGACGGGCAGCTCGTTCAGGTATTGGTAGGTTTCAAGGAATTCTGCTTCTGTTTCGCCGGGGAATCCTACAATTACATCTACACCGATTCCGCAATCCGGCATCAGGCGGCGAATGGCTTCGATGCGACGGGTGTACAATTCGCGTTCGTAGCGGCGGCGCATCTTCCGCAACAATTCGTCGCTGCCGCTCTGTAATGGAATATGGAAATGGGGGACAAACTTTTCAGAAGCATGTACAAATGCGATGATTTCGTCGGAGAGCAAGTTGGGCTCTATGCTTGAAATGCGGAAGCGCTCCACGGGCACTTCGCGGTCGAGCGCCTGGATGAGGCCGTAGAAGTTCTCGTCTGTGCCTGCACCGAAATCGCCCAGGTTTACGCCGCTGAGGATGATTTCCTTCACACCCGGACCGGCAGCGGTTTTCACCGATTCAACCGTTTCACGTATGCTGGCAGATCGGCTTTTCCCGCGCGCCAGGGGAATGGTGCAGAAGGTGCAGAAATAATCGCAGCCATCCTGCACTTTCA
>Ga0315901_10002606_pt1 | contig 24562 bp, 21 predicted proteins | sample LakEriMetagenome_10_FD_203761 | JGI IMG/M metagenome (GOLD analysis project Ga0315901, IMG submission 203761) | Freshwater fungal communities from buoy surface, Lake Erie, Ohio, United States - Buoy 2 MA116 | ecosystem: Environmental > Aquatic > Freshwater > Lake | place: USA: Lake Erie, Ohio... | reverse complement strand
ACATGGCTCTTCGTGCATACGGTGGAGATTACGATTTGGATTACATCGAAAACCAAAGTTCTTTTGTTCTTCCTAACACCTCTGCGATAATTTCAGTTACATCAGTGAACGAGGGGGGAGGGTCTGTGACCGCAGGAAATAAAAGATATTTAGGTCGTTTCTTGACTGATGATTTGGTTCCAAGTGATTTTATTTTTGCAACTAATCCCGTTAATATTTACAGCGCAAGTTCATCGATTCCTTCCGAAATTACAGGAGATACGGCTGGAGATCAAACTACAAAATCAGTTACTTGTCAATTAACAAATATTCCATCGGGCATATATAGATACTTTGAGTTTGTGGCTATCGAATATGCCGGTGGTGGATTTTCGGCTAAAATTCTTGAAAGAGTACCTATCGCACAAAGTGTTACTGACCTTACTCTTGAACATACAAACAGAGGTCAATTAAATCAGACTCTTTCTAATGCAGAACTTCTTTCGATAACTACCAAGTTTGAAAGAGTTCAGACAATGAGAATTTTTACTAACAGAATGACATTGTCGAATGTTAAGGAACAAGTAGATTATAATTTGGATGCGTGGGCCTCAGCTATAACACACTCTCTTGAATATGCTTCAGTTGAGTCAATAGGAAAAGTAATACCATTTTCTACATCAACTAGTTTGGCATTCACAAGTATAAACTATGGAGAAAACTTAGATCCATTAAATACCTATGGTCGTACAGGATACATGATGAACGATACTTATCGTTTTGGTATTCAGGTTCAGTGGAAAGATACAGGAAAGTGGAGCCAAGCATATTGGGTAGACGACATTCGTTTTGATACACTGGCCTCAAATGTTGTAGGAGCAAGAAGAACAGCAAACAACATAACAACAAACCTAACCAACTCAACCAATACAGAAACATACGTTTATTATCCCAAGTTCGGCAATATCAATCTTAATTATGTTGTTTCAGGAACAGGTAAACTTTTGTTTGAGTTAATTTCTGCATTCAGATTTACAAGAGCAGAACGCATTCCTGAAGTGTTGGCTACAGGGTTGGTACTTCCAGGTACTCGCTGGTCATCAGACTCAAATACAATTATGCCCTACACTAGAGACTTTGTTTTGGGTGCAGGGACATTATCTACATTTCCTAATAGTTTTGTAACAAACTTGAGTACTTTATTTAGACACGCAATAGGAAATTTTGATGAGTCTAATTTTGCTTATTTTTACTCTGCCGACCATATGTACAATGTATCTACATATGATTATTTGGCTTCTGATAAACTTTTGGTATTGAATAGACTAAATTCAAATACGATAATTCAGGGAGCCACAAATGGAGACTATGCGTCAGAATATGAAGATACCAACGGTTACTATACTGCTGCTAATCAGGCATATGTTCAATTTGGAATTGACGAAGGAAGAAGATTTGAATATGGACAAGAGGTTGGATCATATGGTTCTCGACCGGTAAACAACAACGTAAAAGGAGTTGTTGGTTCAGGAAACGATGTAATAGGACATCATGTTCCTTGTCATGTTTTGAGGTTAGACGCCAAACTTACACAAGCGGGTAAAATACCAGCAGGAATTGCAACTAACTCTAGCGGATACTATGGTCAAATCTTCAGAAACAAAGGAGCCAATATAAAGTACCCTAAAAATAAATACGAAACTATCTATCAGTCAACAGGTCATATTAGAAACTTGGGTGACGGAGAAAATGGAATACTTGTAGAATCGGTATTTGGTGGAGATGTATTCAATCAAAAAACACATCTTCACATAAGAAGAACATCTCTTAAAAGCAATCGTTGGGGATTTGGATACATTACGTCAATGTACTCACAAAATACAGGAAATATCCAAATGTTTGACAGGATTGATTATGACGAATCTGCAACTGGGGCAGGGTATGTATTTCCGCAGTACGAAGATAAAAATGCATATGTAGCAAACGTTTTTGTATCAACTACTAACTTTAATGGTACAAAGGGTTCTTTGTGGGCAGGATTATTCAACACCCTTGAACAGTGGCCAGAGATTGATGGTCAGCGAAACTACGATTTAGGATACAATGCCAAAGATGGTACTATTACTGATACAGGCTTTGATGCGTCATCAAACTACACGGGAGAACGTCCTGCTACAATCTTTTGGTCTCAGAAAAAACAAATCGACTCAACTCAAGACAATTATCGCATATTCAAGCCGATTGATTACGCAGACTTAGATCAAACATATGGTTCTGTTTCTACACACGAAATAATCAACGGTAACTTTTACACGTTCCAGAATAATTCCGTTCAGCGTCAGTACTTTAACGATGCGACAGCAATTAACTCAACTAGTGGCTCAGATATCGTTATCGGTGCGGGTTCTATTCTCGGAGCCCCTGGAGTAGAATTAACTTCTATCGGCTGTGATAAGAAATGGTCTGTAATTAAAGGTCGTACACCAAACGGAAAAGATAGCGTGTATTGGTTCAATGATCAATTGAGAAAACTAGTTCGTTTGGGTGGGGATGGAGTTTCTGTAATTTCAGACCGGGGTCTCTCTTCTTACTTGCAACAAAAAGCAAACTTCCTAAGAGGCAAATACCAACAGATAGGAGGAGAAGGAGTACACGGAGTATGGAACGATAAGTTTAACGAATTAATCATCACATTCAAGGCTGTAACAACAAAAGCAATTGAATATCCCGATGGTGGAACATATGTAATCGGAGATATGGTCAAAAACACGTCTCCAGGCGCTCCTCGTCAATCATCAGGACTTTCTTATGTCTACATAGCCAAAAGTAATTTCACTGTCTCTAGTGACGATTTTGAGCCTGGAGTTGGAGCATTGTGGACTACGTATTGGAATCAAGTAAGTGTTTCAACCAATCCTGAGTTGTTCACATTGTTTACACTTGTATATGATGAGTTGAAAAACGGATTCATTTCTTTCCACAGTTACTACCCAAATATCTATATGCCTTTCTTGAATACCTTCTACTCAACCAAACCTACAGATGAGAAGTTGGTATACGTTCACGACAAGGGAGATGAGATGAACTATTACGGAACCGCAAATAACGGAAGCATCACAAGTGTAGTAAACTACGATTTAAACTTGAGTAAAAACTTTGAAGCAATTCAGGTTGTATCAGGAACTACACCATTCAGATTAGATTTTTCAACTCGTGACCATGTATCATTCTTGACACAGGGTGAATTTGAAGAACTCGAAGATTACTTCTACGCTCCAGTCAAAAACGACAGTACAGGAACAGGAGTAAATAGCAACGATACTACTCGTCTGTGGGGAAGATTCCTAAAGATTAAGTTTACATTCTTAGGCGGGGCGGCTCAGAAACTACTAAATTATGTGGTCAAATACAGACCAAATCACAGATTATATAGAAAATAGCAAAAAATAACTAACTTTGTAATATGGCAGTAGAAACACCAGAATCATTATTATCGCAATACGGAACAGCCGGATTGAGCGCATTGTCTGGATTAAATCCATACGCTATGGCAGGAAGTGCTATTCTTGGTGGAATTGAATTAGTTGGCGGCTATAGAAACCTAAAAAAGGCAAACAGAATGCCTGACCCCTCATTCGTGAGTGGAGCAGGAGAACTACAACAACAAAAAGCAAGATACGGAAGACTTTACGATACTGGTATTTCAACAGGTCAAGAGGACACAATGCGTGAAAAATTCCGTTCTAATATCACAGGTCTTCAGCAAAAGTTTAGAGAAACTGCTCGTCAAGGAAGTACTGTATTTTCAAGATTGGCGGGCCTCAATGTAAACGAAGGAGAAAGAGCAATCATGGAGGCAGACATCCAACAAAGAAACATGGGTCTTCGTGGTCTTGGTTCAACTGCTGAGTCGTTGACTAACATTGCAATGCGTGACATCGGAACAGCAAAAGAAGATAAAAGAAATGCAATTCAAGCAGCAGGAAGATCAATAGCAAGCGGATATGGCAACCTAGCTAGCTCAGTTAACTTTATGGGCATGACCAGAGGAGAAAGACAACAAAAAACGTACGACCAAGATCAAACAGATCCAACAATTAACAGAACAGAAGCCGTAGGCAGAGCGCCTCAGAACGACTTTTACGATTACAGGACAGGACAATCATTTGAAAAAGAAGGATAATGGCAGATGGAACACTCGGAGGACTTGGTTCTTCAATAGGATTAACAGCAACAGCAAAGGACTATAGTTCTTTATATAAATACAATCAACAACTTCGCGCCCAGCAAGAAAAAGCCAAGCAAGATAAGTTGGATGATATTATTAAAAATGTTACAATTAAAGTAGGAGAACAAAACCTACACGACTTGGAAGTAGGACCTATGGAAATTCGCGTCGGAGAGTTTGTCGATAGAGCAAGACAATCCATTGGTAAAGACGACATGAGTGCATTTTATAAAGAACTAGCAAGTTTTCAAGCAGATTTAAATAATGCAAAAAACAGAAGCAAGGGCTATTGGGGGTTAGAAACAACAGTCAAAGAAGCAGCTGCTGGAAATAAATACGTTCCTAAGAATGTAAGACAGGCCGCTGGCCTGATGCTTAATTCTGCATCTAGTGCAGATTATATAGCTGCATTAAACGAAAATGAAGTTAGACGAAATGCGTTTTTTGACTATGATGAACAAGGTCACGTAATGACTCAGTCGTTTGATGCTTATGACATTCCCAAGGCTGTTAAGGATATGATTGCTGGAAACTCAGTTGTCATAGGAGAATCAACAGAACCGTATACAGATCCAAACACAAAAACTACATTTTTTCCAAGAGTTATGGGTATTCCAATTGATGACGAGGAAGCATCAAGAGTTAGTAAACTGGTAGATGGTAACGGTAACCTAGTACGTCCAATGCTTACAGCAAAAGCAATTCCGTCAAAACTATTAAGTAACACATCATTAGCTGCACAGTATATCGACCAATATGATCTAGAAGATAAAACGCCCGAAGAAATCGAGCAACACTTTTATGAAAATATGGTTGAGCCCAACGTAAAAAGGAAAGAAACCATACAAACTGCAAAACCACCGGGTAGTTTAACAATTAACAACAATCAGGGAACAGCTGGAGATTATACATTTGAGGGATCTGCTTTACCAAAACTTAACTTTAGTATTAGCGATGGCACAACTTCACAACCTTTTGAAAGTGATTCATATTATTCTGTTCCATTGGCAGTTGGAGATTTGGAATTTAGATTTCCTCCATCTGGAACAATAATTAACAAAAATACAAATATGCCAACTACTTCTCCAGCATCAAGTAAGTTATCTGCTAACTATGTTCATATTTTGCCATACGAAATTGAAAATGGAGTAAAATTTGTAATTAGTAACAAAAGAGTACAGAAACTAAAAAGCCAAGGCAAAAAAGTTAAGTACGCTGCATTTGTTGAAGGTAAAACTAGTGCAATTGGGGTTGAGAGAGAAGCAACAAATCCAGATGTTTATACTGAATTTACCCCTGCTATTCGTAGTAATTTTGCAGCATCAGCAGCTGGAAAATCAAAAGCAATTGGTGCGGCATTCGCAAAAGGGATGATAACATTAGACAAACAGTTAGCAGCAGCGAACAAGTAAGCCTGCCGAATTTTAGCAATTTTTCGCTATATTTGTATTATGGCAGAACAATTGCTCACAGGTCAACCTACCCCTCCAACTGGTCCACTTCCACTTACTTATCAGAATCTTTTTAATGAGGCCGCTAAACAAGAACAGCGTAAAGATGTTCCATTGCCCAATGGTAAATATGCAGCAAATGCAAAAGAGTTAGAATTATATCTTCAAACTCCCGAAAACCAAGAAGCATTCTTTAAAGGGTACAGTAGAGCAACTATGATGTTTGGTCGAGACGTATCAAGCGATGTAGAAAACTTTAAGAAAAAGATATCTGGGGGCCTCACTTCAGGAGAGATTGCAATGCAAAAAGCAAAACCATCTCTTCCAACAGTAAAGCCACAAACACAAGTTCAACAGATGGAATATCAGGATCTAAACCAACCTGCTATTACACAATTCGATGAACTAAAGGCAAACAAAATAAACAAGACCGCCACAGGCAAGCCCCTTAATACATATATCGAAATGCAGGATTACTTCTCAAATCCTGAAAACGTAAGCGAGTGGGGAAAAGCATATAACTATTCAATCAAAACAAAAGGCTTTGACTTAAACCAAATTGCCAACAATGCAAAGCCAGTACAATCACTCAAGACAGTTACCGATATTCAAATGGATGCTGCTGAGCAAATTCAAAGAGACGACTTAGACCAAGTTGACCCTGAGAAATTAGCAGAACTTGTTTACAACGCTGAAGAACTTGGCTTAGTTGGTGAGTCCATTGAGTTAGAGAAACCAATTCAATATACTGAAATTGTAGATGGACAGCTAGTTACAAAAACCATTAATGAACTTACATATGAGAATTACTCTCAGTTGTTGAAGAAGAAGTATGCAAAATCAGACGTAAACACAGAATTAATTCAACCTGGTCAAGATTTTGATTCTCGTTATTTGGCCGACGAAAGAAATGCAGTATACAGCATTAATGATTACGAACAGGCAATTGGAAAAGTAAAAGAAAACTATTTAGATATCGTTGCAACAAAGCAACAAGACGAAAACAGAACCAAGATTAAAAATTACGATGCAGACGTTGAGACAAAAATGCGTCAACTTTTGTCACCAGACGATCAGAAGCTGGCTCAGATTACAGATCAGATTCAAAATCTTACTGAGCAAATGCTTATGGATAAGTTTTCGGGCAAAGGCGTATCACCTGACTTTCAGCCGAAATTAAATACTTTAGAACAACAGGCTGCACAATTAAGAAAAGATATGGGGCTGGCCTCAGACCAAATGTTTAACTCTGTAACTGGTCAAATGATGGAAACAACTCCTGAAGAGAAGCAAGCCATTCAAGTTGGTGCACAAAAGGCAACAGAAAAATATTCATCAAAATCTCCCAAAGACCAACTCAAAGCAGAAAGAAACTTGCTTTGGGAAAAAATACAAGTAGTAGACCAACAAGCAAATTCGGTAAAGAACGAATGGGAAAACCAAAACATTCCAGGTTCTACTGCAATCGGCATGGCACAACAGGCATTGGGAATCGAAGGAGGCATGACAGGAAGGAGTGCACAACTCTACAACTCCATGTTAAATCTTCAGAAAAAGAAAGCAGAACTCTATGGTCAAATGCTGACATTGAACAAACTGCTTTATACAAACGAAGATGTATTCAAAAGAGAAAAAGAATATGGAGTCAAAGCAGCTGCTGAATCAGTTGTAGAACAGGGTTATGGATTCAGTTTGTTCAGCGACCAAAACACAATTAGAACTCGTGTTCAAGAAGTAGAAGAAGCGAAGAGGTTCTTTGAAGAAAGAGGAATTCAACTTTCTAACAAACAGTTACTTGGTGCAGAAACAGGAATAGGAGAAGCGGTAGGTGCGGGCATTGGTCCAACGTTAAACGGGATAGTCGATATTGGAATTAGTTCTTACGGTATTGGTGCATTGGCTAAGGGATTAACGGGTTCTAAGTACTGGCAAGTAGCCAAAGAGTTTATGTCAAATAAATATGGAGCAGCGGGACGCTTTGCAACAAGCATGGCCGAGGGATCACTTCCATATTTAATTCAAGGCACGTCATATGCAGTAGCGGGTCAAAGTTTTGGAACAGGGGTTGCAGAAACAGCAGCAGAAAAATTATTTGATAGGTACGCAGCACAAGGGCTTGAGAAGTTCGGTGGCAAGTATGGAAAACTAACTTTCATCTTGGGTCGTTGGTTAAGTGGTGCTACGGGTGAATTCACCGCTGAGGTTGTTGGTAACATCGTTCCTTTGTTGGCAGAGAACGGATTCGACGTAAATAAAGCATACGAAGAAGCTTTTGGTAAAACATCTGATGAAAGAACCAAAAACTTGGCTATTCTTGGCATGAGTGTTACATTGCTAGCCTCTCCTGCTAACTTGAGATTTGTATTCAAAACCAAACAAAAGATTCAAGAGTACATCGCAAACAACGGTTCTAACCCTGTGTTAGAAGAAACGCTGCGTGTACTTGACGATACGATTGAAAGAATGCCAACTGGCGAAGCAGCAACAAGATTGGACGAAAGAATCTACGGAGACAACCCTGTAGAACCATTGGTATTTGTCGAGGCTCCTTCCACTATCATCAACGAAGATGCAATTGAGCCTCCGATTCAAGGTCCAGCAGAAAGACCACAAGAGACAGTTGAAGTAGAAAAGCGTTCAGCCAACAATGGAGAAGAGTTCTTCGTATTGGAGAATGACGGAAAAGTAAATAAGAATGTAGTTTATCGAGTAAACGCAACAAACGGTCAACTTGAAGTAAAAGGATACGATGCCATGCAAGAAGGATGGGTTCCTGCAAGCAAGACCATTACGGATGCCGTAGACCGCAAATCAAAGGAAAATGGTATTATCTCTTCAGACAAGGCTACTCGTGTCGCTAAACAGCGTTTAAACATCAATCCTGATGCCGACAGAGTAATTACTGCCGAAGGAAAAGTACTATATCAAACCCCAGGAGAAACCGCTGCTCAGTTTGGAAAAAACCGTCAAAAAAACACAAATACCGTTAGAGCAACTGCCGATAACACTTTTGCTTTCTTGAATGGTGTTAAAGAGAAAATTATCAGCACTATTTTCCCAAATGCAGAAACAAAAGTAGACGACCAACAATCAGCAAGTTATAACACATATCGTGATGCTGTTCGCACCAAAATGAAATTAAACGCAGGTTCTTTCTTCTCAAGAGGCAAGGCTGTGTTGATGGAAAGCGGTATGAATAAGATTCCAAAGGTTGCTGATTTTTTGGCTGCATTAGTTGAGGATTTCAGTAAGACAGGAAAAAGCATTGAGATTACGGTTGATAACATAGCACAAGCAACAACTAAAACTGCACTGAAGATTGAGGATGTTGTAAATAGCATTATTGCAACTGAGTTCTTTCAGGATAAGTTTGGTTCAATGGCTGAGGCCTCAGACTATGCTAAAAACCTATTGACTGATTTGATGATTAACGACAAGTCAGTAGCACAAGAAATCTTTGGTCAAAACAAAGAAGCCTACAACCAATTTGTCAAATTCAGAGAAGGCTTCAACAAATATGTAGCAAAGAACTACACAGGAAGCGTGAACTTCAAAACAGACCACAAATTCTACAACAATCAAATGCCAGACATGGCAATCAGGGCTCGTGAAGAAGAATTCCAAATGGAAGAGAAGCAGCGAGTAGAAGAGCAAGCAAAGAGAGAAGATGTAGCAAACGTATTGAACTTGGCAGGAATCGAAACATCAACTCAAAACGTAGAAGGTGTAAGATACAAACAAGGCGACTTGAGCGCAGAGCAGTACCTTGAAACTCTCGGAGAAGATACTAACGGACTGACAGCAGATGAAATAACAGCAAAGGCTGATGTTGCTTCTGAGGGGTTAAGTGCTGATACCTTCAACGAAGCCGTAGCAAACAGAGCAATCAACGAACAAACTCGCAAAAAGCGTGAAGCTCGTTTGCGCAAGGAACTCAGAACAAAGTTTGGATTTAATAACCCATTGGCTAAACTAATCGCTAAAGGCGCACTTGACATGTCAATGAGAAGCAAGAGGGCAGTTACTGCTACGATGATGAACAAAGTCATTGAGACTGCTGCTACTCGTGCTGGTGTTACTGCTGATGAATTCTTGGATAACTTCTTGAAGTTCCAAAAGTCTACCGAACAAGAGTTCAGTGATTTTGTGAAGAATCAACCAGGAGGAAAAGAACTCTATCAGAGAATTGGAGAATTGGGGGTTCGGTATAAACAAGATGTTGTTCAATTCCTAGATGACGCTAAAAGATTAGAGAAAGAAGGAAAGACACCTGACGAAATCTTAATGGCAACAGGATGGACCAGAGGCATGGATGGAAATTGGAAATATTCAATAATAGCTCCATCTTCTGTTTTAAATCTAAACATGCTTTTCGATATAGCAAATAAAGATGTTGTATCATATCCGATGAGCATGGTTCTAAAATATCCAGAACTCTATAGAGCTTATCCAAAATTAGCAGATATGGAAGTGATATTCACAAATAGTCCTAACGATGCTGCTTGGGGAAGCTATTCTGATGAAATGATCACAATAAATACTGCACGAGGTGGTGTTAATACTTTGAATTTGCAAATGATATTACAGCACGAAATACAACATGCCATTCAACACATAGAAGGATGGCAACCTGGAGGAAATGCTGAAAATATACAAGTAGAAAATACAATAGATGTGTTGCAATCGGTTGCTGAAGTGTTAATAGAAAAAGGAACACCAATAAGTGATTTGGCAATAAAAGAATCAAATAGATTAATTCAAGAATTTGGATATCAGTTAAGGGGGGCTCAACAGGATGATTTTAGAAAATTGCACGCTATACTTCAACAAAATTTATGGGATGCTGTTCATCCTGTATTTGACGATAATTTGGTAAATGAGTTTACTCAAAAGTTTCCAATAAATTTATCAAATGAAATAATTTTATTGTTGTCAAATGTAACAGATTATAATCTATACACTAACATTTACGGAGAAATAGAAGCAGAAAATGCAGCACAAAGAGATTTAAAAACGGTTTACAATCTATTAAAAAATAAAGATGTATTAGAAACATACGTAAAGCCTGGACATCAAGAAGATGTAAAATATTTACTCGAGGATATAGATAAGCTGAATTCTGAATATGGTAATTTTATGACTACTTCAACAAAAGCACTAAACGAAATAGCAAAAAATCCAGTACTAGGACAGTTTAATACAGACCTTCTAAAAAACGCATTCGGAAAAACAGAAATACAAAAAGACGGAAAAATTATAATTGAACCAGATGACATATCACAAAATTCAATTGAACTTATAAGATTATACACAGAAATAAAAAATACACAAGACCCCACAGACAAATCAAAATCTATTCTTCCAACGGAGCAACTGGAAACAATTTTAAATGTAATCAAACAAAAATCTAACTATGCTTTGAATAATGCTTATTTGAAAAATGAAATTTTAAATAATTTAAATTTATCAATTGGAATTTTAGACGGAGATATGACTGCGGGATATAGTCCTCTTTTTTGGCAAAGTTCTGGAACGTATAACCCTAGACAAGTAGTCAATACTTTAGCAACAAAGAAAAAATTCAAACCGTCCGAAAAATCACAGAAGCAATACGATGCCGAGAAAAAGCAACTAGTTGAGGCAAGCGATGCGGTTCAGAACTTCGAACCTAAAACTTTATTTCAAGAAAACAGAGGTGCGGCATTCATTACACAGGATGCTACAGATTTGATTGTGGCTTTGACTGACCCTAACTTGTCAACTCCTTTGCACGAGATTGCACACATCTACGAGAAGTACATGACCGATGCAGAAAAGAAAGTAGTTCTTGATGCAACAGGCGAAACTTCTTGGTCAACCAATACTTCTGAATACTTTGCTCGTGGTTTTGAAAGATACCTTTACAGCGGTAATGCACCAAGTGCTAAGATGATGCCATTGTTTGATAAGTTGCGTACTTGGTTGATGGACATCTATACACAACTTACAGGCAGTGAGATTGATGTTACCTTGAACCAACCAATGCGTGACTTATATTCTGCCATGTTGGGAGAAGCAAAAACACCAGAGACACAAGTAACTCCAACAGCAGGTCCACAAACAGCAGACGCTGCTTTGGCTGACTTCATTTCAGGTAAGCGAAATCAAGGTATTTCTGACGATCAGATTTATGTAGGATTGTTACAATCAGGATTTAAGGCTGCTGACTTGGAGGATTTCTTTAATTTAGAAACAAGAAAAACTGTAGCGAGTCAGATTGAGGAAAACGGTCCCATGAAAGATGAGGCACGAATTGCTGCTGACGAAGCTGCTGGTATGTATGTGAGAAGAACAGCAGAACAGTTGGAGATGGAGATGGAGTCAATGACAGAAGAAGAGGCTGGAGCAATGATTCAAAACTTTGCCAACTTCTCAAATCTTGATGCGGCAATTGCAAATAAAATTCAAGATATCCTAAAGAAGAAAGCCGAAGGAAAAGATGTTCAAAAAGACTTTGAGGAGTTGATTGCAACAGGAACAAACTTAGGTCGTGCGTTGCAGGCGTTCACCCGATTGAAAAATCAGTCTGGGGCCCTCAGATCAAGAAGTATAATAAACAAACTAAAGCAAGAAGGAAAGAAGATTCCCGACGCAATAAAAAATAAACTAATTGCACTCGGAGATGCTTACGATGAAGCCAAAGCAAAAATGAACAATGCTAAGGCAGCAGCAGAAAACAACCCCAGCGGACAAAGTCCAGTAGCAGGAAAAACAAACATTCAATACTTCCAACAACAATTAGAGAACGTACAGAATATCGGACAGCAGTTTGCAAGTGTAGCAAGACCATACATGTCTAATAAAAGTTATACAGACACATTTGGAACACTAATCAGAGGTAACTTGTTGACTCCAACATCAGGCATTATTAACATCACCTCAAACATAGTAAAGGCAATTTTCAATGTTCCAATTAACCTAGTTGCATCTGGTATGTCTAAGTTGTCTTCAACAGAAGGAACAATGAGAGGATGGGACTACTACAAGTACGGACGCAAGTTTGGATTTACAACAGGAGTTAAAAAAGGTATAGATATTCTAAAGAAAGGAAATCAGCCTGATACAAGTCAAGGATTACAGATCGAATCAGGATTTAATGGGTTCAAGTCTTTTTCTGAGTTTTTTGGAGGAATGTTTGCAAAGGCTCAAGGAATGTCAAACGATGATATTGCTGTACAATACGGATATAGTCTAAACGAAGCAGGAAAGATTCCAGCAAAAGAAAGAGCAATTAAGTTCATCGAAGGAACATTCGGCCTACCTGCTGAAACATTCTTCCGTTTAATGGGCTCTGTTGATGCTGTCTTTAGAAACATGGCTTACTACTCTGCTCTTTCAGAACAAGCCAAACTCTCAGGATTAAAAGACCCGAAGGATATTGAAAACTTCATTATTCTTAATTCTGACTACTCAAACACAAAGGCTGACAACGAGGCATTGAGATATGTTTATTCAAATAACTCAAAAGCATACAAAGCAATATCAAAGGTTTATGGCTCAGGAGAAGGGGTCTTTGGAAAGATTCGGAAACTTATTATGACTGGGGTTCTTCCGTACGCTAAAATTCCAACCAACCTTATACTTGAGTACATTGACATTATGGTCCCTGAGTGGGCTTTCGGTAAAGCTGGGTACTACGAAACTCTTTTATTGCGAAAGATGAATGAGATTAGTAAGACAAAAAATCCACAGGCAAAATTAAAGTTGGAGTCTCAGAAGCAAGACATAGCAAGAAAAAGAGATGAAATGGTAGGAAGAGGAACTGTCGGATTATTGTTATCATTTGCTGGAAAGTGGTTTGCAGAAAGTGGAGCATTGAGTGCTGGTGCCGCAGGAGAAGATAAAAAACGCAAGGATTATATCTACAGATTTGAAAGACCAAACAGCATTAACTTGTCGTTACTTAAACGATATGTAAATGGTGATACAAGCGACTTGTGGCAAGAAGGCGATGAAATTATAGATTACCGTCTTTTTGGTGTATTTGGTGGTATTCTATTTGCTTCACAGAGTGACAAAAACGAAAAGCAAAAAGAAAAAAGAAGAGAAATCACAAACCAAAGTGTGTTTAGTGCTAGTGCAGATAAGATATGGAACAGCAGTATTTCTGAAACTTTGCGGTATGCGGTTGATCAATCTTTTGTTAAGGGTCTTAACCAATTTCTTGGCGCATTAGATCCTCGTCAAGAAGGTTCTTGGGAAAGGTTTGTGAGTGGATTACTTACGACATTGAGTACTGCGGTTCTTCCAAACTCATTGGCTATCTACGACAAGGTAAATAGAAATTATATTCCAGAATACGATAGTCCATACGAAGACTGGGACAAAATCTATTATGATTTTATGGCTAAGGTTAAGGAACGCTGGCCATTCGATGACCCAAACAACATTGTTGCTAAAGTTGATGCATTTGGTCGTCCTATTCGACAGACTCCAGTTGGTAGAAATGCCTGGTTCTATAATGCTTTTGATGTAACTAAATTCTCAAAAGGTTTGTATGACGACAAAGATGTAAATTGGGAAAGGTTGGTTTATACAGCGGTGAAAAAAGGAGATGTAATAGCTGCTTTTCCTTCAAATCCTTCGCCTGTTCTTAAAACTAGAGTAGGTAACCAAAGTTATGCTTTGACTCCCGAAGAGTACGAAAAGTATGCTATTGCTGTAGGAAAAGCAAGAAGAGAAATTGTTAATACATTCATTCAAAACGCGGATGTTAAACAATTCTTGGACATGAACTCAGATCTGAACAAGAAAACAGATGGTAAAAATCCTTACGGAGTTGTTATTTTGGGTAAGATTTTAAGCAGTTTGTATTCCGCAGCTGATGCAACCATGATTAACGTAGAAAGAGGATTGATTTACGAGTCAAGAAAAAAGATGGCAATCGAAAGACCCGAACAATACGCTGCGTTGATTGAATCAGAAAAAAATAACATCTATAGTCAGGCTTTGGATTTATTGTACAATGACCCAGAAATGTCTAATTACCTTCCCAAAACCACAGCTCAAGATATTTTCTTTGCCAAACAAGGAAAGTATTCTGAAGATAGAGGATATTCACGTCCAGCGGGAGAAGTTGATTTGGAATCACAGCGATTTGATAGTAGTAAGCCAAAACCACAAGAGGCTGATTTAGAATCACAGCGATTCGATAGGAAAAATGCACCAACGGAAAATACTGGTGTGTTCAAAAAAGAAGTACCGCCTCCAGCAGCTGACCTAGAATCCCAACGCTTTGATAAGAAGAAATAAAATTGTAACTTTGAGTTATGCCGTTAGGAAAGAGTGTATCCGCAAATGTTCGTGAGCTTATGAAGAAAAACAAATCATACGCTAAGCCTGGAGGTAAAAAACCGAGAAGCAAGAAGCAAGTAATTGCCATTGCCATCTCGGCTTCCAAAAAAAAGAAATAATTCGTATCTTTGATATATGGCACTTTCAGTAGACCCAATAGTAACTTTCAAACATACGAGCACCGAGTTTATAATCATTGACTCAACTGGTGACTATAATGCGGTGACAAATCCTAAAGGTTGGGGGTCTCCGAACGAAGCACGTTCAGCTTTAACTGCGATTAGCACAGTAGCAACAAGTCCATCAGGAACCACTACTACAATTGTAATGACAGGCGGTAACTTTGATAACGACACATACAGAGCACAAGACCTGTATGCAAGTTTAACTCCTGTTGATGGTATTTGGAACTTTGTAACAACATTTACAGTAAGTCCCAACTCAGAAGCAGTAACTACTTATACGTTGAGAGATGCTTCTTTGAAGTGTCTTTTGGGCAAATTAGCGTTGAGCAATTTTGCTTGTGATAATTATTTTGAAATCAAATTGATGTACGATAAAATGCTTCAGGCAATGGAGTGCGAAGAATACGTGCTTGCCGAAGAACTGTATGCTGACATTGAAAAGGCTATAGATAATTGTCCAAACGAAATTAAGAAAAGCTGTGGCTGTTAAGTACGACTTAGACGCATACCTGAAATCATACATCGCTGCTACAATAAAGGCGATATGTGAGTATTCACAAAATCAGATTGACGAGTCTGTATACGATGTTCCTTGTCATTCATACGAAGAGCACATTAAGAAGTGTTTGTTTTTGAAGTTCTGCTTGGAAAACATGAATTGTTATTCTGATGAAGAACAAGACACTATCATCTCTTTAGCCAACCGTTACGCAAGAAACTGTGGTAAGTGTACAGTTAGTGATGCAGAACTCGCAGCATTTAAATTGACAGAAAAGGGCAAGGAGTTGTCTGAGGACTTCCTAGACCCTGATGTTAAAAACTATAAAAATAAGAGTGGGGTCTCAGATGGCGTAATTATTCCATTTGTCAACACATATGTAACAGAACTAAAAGCCGCAGGACTGTGGTCTAAGTTCTACGCAATCTATCCCTTTTTAGGAGGAACATCCTCAAAAACATCATTTAACCTCAAAAACCCCGACAACTATCAAATATTCTGGGCAGGAGGAATGACTTATGGAACACAGGGTGTCGATTTCAACGGAACAACAGGATTTGGGGATACTAACTTTGATTTCAGCACACTTGCATCAACAATCGAGGACATTCACTTCTCATTCTACACTCCCGATGCAAACGCAGGTCTTGCTAACGTGCCAATGGGTGTAGGTAGTAGCGCTGCTGACGATCGTATTCGCATGGCTTTTGACGCTGGTACAGATAACTACTATGCAGATATGTGGAGTAACGGTGCTGTTGCTGGTCGTGCTTTAGTTACTGGAATGGGTGCACCTGCTGGTCACTACTTGGCAACTCGTTTTAGTGCTTCAGCTGCATTCGTTTATTTGGATGGTGTTCAAATGGCACTTAACTCAACCGCAGTTGACGTGAGCGATGTGCCTTCAGATACATTCTACATAGGTGCAACTAATTTAGCAGGAGTTGCCGCTGGATTTACAACAAAAACATTTGGTTTGGCTACAATAGGAAAACATTTGACGGCCTCAGATATCACCTCTTTCCAAACAATTACAGATAAATTTTTAACCTCATTAGGAAGATAATGTTTACAAGAGAACAAATTGAAAAGGCTGTAAAAGCCAAAGGGTACAAGTACTTCGAGAATGGCGATTACAATATGAACGTAATCGGAATCCGCAATAGCGCACCTGGAAATAAGGTAACCAATGTATTTGATGATTGGATTTCAATCTCCTTCAAAGAGAACGGAGAATGGAAGTTCTTTATTTGGGCTGCTACAACCGACCCCGGCAAAGCACCTATGGCTGAAGGAAACAATGGTACAGGCACTGCTCGTATCGTTCCTGGTCAATATCCTGGTTCTCACCACGTTGGATTGCACCAAGGTAAGTATGAGGCCCTCAAACAAAAGGCAAACGTAAAGGTTTATCGTGATGCCAATAAGGATATGGCTTATGATGAGAGTAAAATCACCGAGGGTGTTTACGGAATCAATATTCATAAGGCAGGTCAAGATTCAACTTGGGTAGATTTTTGGTCGATGGGATGTACCGTGTTCAAAAGAGTCAAAGACTTTGACGTGTTTATGAAGTTCTGTAAAACAGCTGCTAAATTGCATGGTAACTCTTTCACATATACTGTAATTGAGAGTAAAGACATTGCATGAAAACTTGCACTGGGTGTAATGTAGAAAAAACAATAGAAGAATTTGGGACTAGAAAAAAAACAGGTCCCGATGGTGTCTATGAATATATTTATGCCAAGTGTAAAAAGTGTCGTTATAAAGTAAAATTGAACTATGAGAAAGAAAACAAAGAAAAACATTTAATTTCTCGTAGAAAGTTTTATGCAAACAACCAAGAAAGAGAAGTTGCTAGGCGAGCAAAGTGGAGAAAGGAAAATAAGGAAAAACATAGAGCAGGCAGTAAGATATGGGCACAAAATAATTCCGAAAGAGTTAAGGAAAATAAAAAAAGCTGGTTAAATAAAAATCCTACTTATAGAAGTGAGTTACATTCTAGGTTTATGGAAGAATCTATTGAATATAGGCTTACAAGAGCAATGCGTAAAAGATTTTATAACGCTCTGAAAAAAGACAAAACATATAGTGTATTTGATGTTTGTGATTATACGGTTGGAGAATTGAAAACACATTTGGAATCATTGTTTACTGAGGGGATGTCTTGGGACAACTACGGTCAAACAGGTTGGGTCATTGATCACATTCGACCGCTAGCTTCTTTTGACATAGTTAACAAAGAGGAAATGACTAAGGCTTGGACTCTTAGTAATTTACAACCACTTTGGGCCTCGGAAAACTCAAAGAAAAGTTCTATGTACGAAGGAATAAAATACACCTATAATAGAAATGGCAGCACTCGATAATATAGCATCAGAGTTATTAAAGTCTGCAAACGAGGCGGATTTAAACTATAAGAAAACCCGTGATCAAGCGCAGAGGGACAAGGCTGTTCGTCTGCGTAAGATTGTGGAGAATCTGCGTCTTTTGGTGTTTGGGGCCTCAGACCTAAACGGACTGAGCGATGTAACAATCTCCTCCCCCACAGATGACCAAATACTAACCTACAACTCCACAACAAGTCAGTGGGAAAACCAAACATTAGTAATCCCAAAACCAGGCCTATACGCACAAACAGCACCAGCAACAATCGTTACAGGTGTTGCACCACAAACCCTAATTAACGGAGGCGTAGGGTCAATGACAGTCCCTGCAAACGGATTCCAAGTTGGTGACTCATTCGTTGCTTATTTTTCTGGAAAGATGTCAAGCGTCAACAACGCAATATTGGAGATACACGTAGTGGCTGACGGAAACACGCTTGCCGACACAGGACCAATGACAATGTTTGCAGCTACCAATAAAGATTGGGAGATGTTTATAAACTTTACTGTTAGAACAATTGGAGCATCAGGAGTAGCCTCTATCGCTACATCTGGCAGGTTCTTGTACAACAAAGACTCTGCAGCACAACCAGAAAGCGATGGATTCTTTAATCTAAACAGCACCACGTTTGACACAACGATTAGCAATACACTAAACGTAACGGCTCAGTGGGACACAAGTAATCCAATCAATCAGATACAGACAGAGATGTTTAATCTCTATCGAATCTACTAGTTTGTCTTTTTTATTTTTATTTTGTATCTTTGATATATGCAAGAAGTATTCTCACGTTCATTAGACTTTCAAAGCGGATTAACTGGCTGTAAAGTTATTTCCAATACATCAGCTAATACAGGTGCTTTTCAAGGTTTCGTAGTTAACTCTGATGCTGTCGTATCACAACTTTTAGACAAAGACGGAGTAAACATTACTTCTGCAATGGGTCTCAGTTCTACAACAGTTAGCCAAGGCATGCTAATTACCGCAGCCAAGGGATCGTATTTTTCATCAATTACACTAGCGAGCGGTAGCGTTATCGTTTATTACGTATGATAACAATAGCACTAAGACTATTCGGCAGAGGTGGAAAAAAAGTAGTCTTGACAACAGGACTATTGACAAAACAAGATGGCGATTTTTTGTTGTTACAGACAGGAGATCAAATTATAACAACAGTTAAAGTATAACAATGGCAAACCAGAAAATAACCGACTTAGCTCTCATTGGAGGAATTGATGTCAGCAATGACATGATACCAATTGTAGACGTTAGTGTAGGAGGAGGAACTGGGGAAACTAAAAAAGTTGCTCCTGGTCAATTAAAAGTAGCATTAGCTCTTGATAGCGTAGACAATACAAGTGATGTCAACAAGCCAATAAGCACTGCAACTCAAACGGCTCTCGACACTAAGGTGGACGAGAATGCGCCCATAGTTGCGGCAACCAAGACCAAAGTAACTTATGACGCCAAGGGATTGGTGACCGCTGGTGCTGACTTATCGGCTAGCGACCTTCCGACAGGCATTGACGCTGCTAAAATTAGCGGTGGATCTATTAGCAACGCAGAGTTTGACTACTTAAACGGCCTTAGCGACAACATTCAGACCCAGTTAAATGGCAAGCAACAGTCACTTACGTTAACTACTACCGGTACAAGTGGTCCGGCCACATTGGCTGGTGGCACGTTGAACATCCCACAGTACAGTGCTGGTGCAAGCGGCGTGTCTCAGATTGTGGCAGGTACCAACGTAACCATTTCTCCTGTGGGAGGAACGGGTGTTGTAACCATCAACGCTACTGGCGGCGGTGGAGGCGGTGGCGGTACTGTTACAAGTGTAGCAGCATTGACGCTAGGCACGAGTGGAACTGATTTGAGTTCTACAGTTGCCAACGGCACAACTACTCCTGTCATTACATTGAACGTGCCGAATGCATCTGCATCTAACAGGGGCGCTCTTACAAGCACTGACTGGAGTACGTTTAACGGCAAGCAAGATCAGATCACGGCTGGAACTACTTCACAGTACTACAGAGGAGACAAGACGTTCCAAACACTTGACAAAACGGCTGTTGGCCTTAGCAACGTAGCAAACGTAGATACTACCAACGCTTCCAATATTTCTAGTGGAACATTGGCTGCGGCACGTATCCCAACAAACTTTGGTGGTCAGGTTTTAAGGAACTTTACACCGAGCGTTTCTTTTTTGAACGCCAACTTAACAATAGACTCATCAAACGCTTCTACCTACAACTCGGCTGTGTTGTCGGTAACTGGTGCCAGAACCATTACAATGGACACAACATTGCCCGATGGCTTTAACATTACCATCGTTCAGTTGGATGCTGCTATTTCAAGCATCGCTGGTGGCGGTGGACTTTTGATCAACAACAGACAGGGACACAGCAAGAACAATGGACAATGGTCAGTTGTTAGTCTTGTCAAGTACTCTGGTTTTGCAGTTTTAGGCGGAGACACATCACTATAATATGTTCGCAGTACCATCATTCTTTGGATATAACACGACATTCGTCAGCACCCCTGTGGCAACAGCCGCAACGGGCGTAGGAGAGACGTCCTTTACAGCGAACTGGAACGCCTTTGCAGGCGCTTCATATTACCTGCTTGATGTAAGTACTAGCAGTTCATTCTCCTCGTTTGTTGGATCGTATCAGAACTTTGTTGTATTAAGCACATCACAATTAGTGAGTGGCCTTACTGCAAGCACTACCTACTACTACAGACTACGTGCGGCAACGGGCGTAGATGCAGACGCTGCGGCTTTCTTTAGCCGTGTATACACAGCAGGCGGTGCGTTGTCATACACCGAGGTGAGTGCAACCGAGACACTTGTTGCAGATATGAAATCAGCAGGGATTTGGAGCGGTATGAAAGCCATTTACCCAATGGTTGGAGCAAGTGCGGCAGCGTGTGCTCAAAACTTAAAGAGTTCAAGTTTTACGGGTACTTTTAGTTCGGGATGGACTTTTGCGAGTACAGGGGTGACGGGTAACGGCACGAGTGCGTATTTTGATACTACATTAACTCCGTCAACAAGTTTGTCACAAAATAATACAAGTTGTAGTTATTATATTGGAGACAATTATATAAATAATCAAGATATTATTTTGACAGGTGGTGGTTCGAGTTTTTTAGGTTCTTACAATACAGTCACTATGGAGGTTGCTGTTAACGATGGATTTGCAGGAGCAGTAATACCAACTGTCAAAAAAGGACTATTTACATTTAGTAGAATTGTTTCAACTCAATCAAAATTATACGCTAACAATTTGCAGACTTTTACTGCTACACTTGCAAGTGCAACGCCAAATATTTATAGTGTAAAAATTGGTTGTTTGGACCAAGCAGGAGTTCGTAGTAGATATTCCACAAATAGCATTCGATTTGCTCATTTGGGTGACGGCTTAACCGACACCCAAGCATCAAACTTTTACACCGCAGTACAAACTTTCAACACCACGCTCGCTCGCCAGGTTTAATAAATAACAAATTATGTCAATAGGATATATCTTAACAGAATCGGAGTACAACCAAGTACAAGGGCAGTTTTACACTCCGTATGGATTTTTTAATTGCGTACAGGACATCGATGGAATTTGGTTCCTATTCCTTTCTCAACAGGACAAGGAGCAGATTCTCGACACTGAGTGGAACTGGATCCTCACCTTACCAGAGGGGGAGTATGTCCCACCTCCAGCACCCCCATTCCCAACTGTATGATCACCGGATACTCAAATACCATATCTGTAACGACTAGCGCTCCTTCGCTACTGCTAGACCTATACCCATCGGCTGCGGCTGCTTACTCCGTCCGTTTATTGCGTACTGCTTACACAGGTAGTGCTATTCGTGTGCGTAGGTCATCCGATAACGCAGAGCAAAATATTGGATTCACCGCATTGGGCAACCTTGACGAATCCTCATTAACTTCTTTTTGTAGTGGTACAGATGGATTTGTAACAACTTGGTATGACCAAAGCGGAAATGGTAGAAACGCAACGCAATCAACCGCAGCAAATCAACCGCAAATTGTTAGTGCTGGTAGTGTGATAAATGTAAATGGAAAACCGTCACTACGATTTGATGGAACTAATGATGACTTTTCTTTGTCTTCAACAATTACAACATCAATTTACAGCCACTTTGCAGTAGTGCAAAGAGCATCAACCGGAGTTATAGTTATTCCTATCGGATTGTCTGGTGGTCAATCATTAGGTTCTTTTGCTGATAATAATTTATATGAAAACAACGGTTCAACATATGTAAGTGTTCCATATACAAATGATACTAATCAAAATTTATTTAGTGTAATAAAAAATGGTGATACACTATCAGATTTTTCAGCAACTCAAAATGCGTCTACTTTAGGCTCGTACACAGGAACTCCATTTACTTCTATTCCCATCGATAGGCTTGGGGCAAGGTCATCGTTTTATTCTGATGGTAATCTGCAAGAAATTGTGCTTTACTCCTCAAATCAATCATCCAACCGCACTGGAATTAGAACAAACATAAATACCTACTATGGCATCTATTAACGGCTACAAATAATGGCTTACGTTTACCGACATATTAGATTAGACAAAAACCAACCATTCTATATTGGTATTGGAAGTGATGAGCATTATTACAGAGCAACGGCCAAATCCCATAGAAGCAAAATATGGAAAGGCATAGTGTCAAGGACAGATTACAAAGTTCAGATTATGTGTGACGATATTACATTTGAAGAAGCAAAGGTTAAGGAGAAGGAATTCATATCATTATATGGAAGAATTAATTTAAGCACTGGAACTCTTTGTAATTTAACAGATGGTGGCGATGGAACTTCGGGGCAAGTGTTTAGCGATGAACATAAGCAAAAAATAGCACAAGCGCATAAAGGTAGAAAGTTGTCTGACGAACATCGTAAAAAACTAAGAGAAAGCGGTAGAGATTGGAGTTTGACTGAAGAACAAAAAACACACTTGAGTATTATCCAAAAGGGAATACCAAAAAATAAAGAGAAGTCTGCAAGAGGATTAAAAAGCGGTGTTTCAAGACAAGTTCTTGATTTATATACTGGAGTGTTTCATGAAAGCATTATGCAATTTGCTTCGCTATATTGCATTAATTATCAAACTGCATTGCAGGGCCTAAAAAGAAAGTCTAATAAACAATACTTAATACTATGACAATTGGCTACCAATATACCACAGAGCAAGAAGCAATTAACGCCCGTGAGTTGTGTGATGCGTACTACGGCATTCCAATCACTCCCGATGATGTTACACAGAATTGGATTGACTATCAGTTTGCAGAATTGAACACACCGCAATTTTGGTATATTGTTTTTGATGAGTCACTCACCCCAATACTCGGAACATCGACAGAGTTTGAAGTTGTAACACCCCCATTCCCTCCATTGGAAAATTAAATAAAATTAAGTAACTTAGTGTTATGAAATTCTTTCAAATATTCAAAGACGAGCATGACAAATTCAGCGCAAACCGCTTTGTAGGAATCTTGTGTGCTATTGCTTTGTGTGTTACTATGTATCACAATTCCTTTTCAGAAGAACACGTTGCTCCTGCCTCTATTTTGGTAGAGTGTGTGACTGCCCTTGCATTTGGTGCATTGGGTCTCGGAGCTGCTAATAAAATCTTTAAAAAGAAGAATGCCGAAGGATAATCGATTAGTTAAAGCTGGGGTCTCAGGTTACAACAAACCTAAGGCTACTCCTTCTCACCCCAAGAAGAGTCATATTGTTGTTGCCAAAGAAGGTGACAAAGTTAAAACAATTCGATTCGGACAACAAGGTGTAAAAACTAATCAAACAGCAGGACAGCGTGAAGCATTCAAATCTCGTCACGGTAAGAATATCGCAAAGGGTAAGATGAGCGCTGCTTTTTGGGCCGATAAAGTAAAGTGGAGCCCAAGCAAGACTGCATCTCCAAGCAAGAAATGGAAAAAAGGAAGTTAATATGTATAACTGTAATTTTGTAGCTAAGAAGCTAGAACACAACAACTCAAAGCCCACTAAAGCAAGTGGCAAAGTAAAGGTAAAGAAAAACAAATAAATATAACTATGATGTACGGAAAAAAAGTTAGTGTGAAGACGATGTCTAAGCCTAGCCCCAAAAAAGTTGCCATCAAGGCAGAAATGATGACCCCAAAAGAGATGAAAAAAGTTACTAAAACTATGACCAAAATGGTCAAAAAGAAGAAGTAATGAAAAAACCAATAAAGAAAGCCGCTGCTAAGAAGATTTCTGAGTACGGTGGTATGGAAAAATACACTTCCAAGAAGGCTGAAATGAAACACGAAAAGAAAGAGGGAAAGAAAGTTGAAGCCAAAGAGAAGATAATGTACGCCAAAATGAAAAAGAAGAAGTAATGATTCAACAAACTGATTCCACAGCTGACGGATTGACGATTGTAACTGGGGCCTCGGCCCTAATTTCTATTGCAACCGCATGGCAACCTGTTGTGGCCGTAGCCGT
>Ga0315901_10002605_pt1 | contig 24569 bp, 20 predicted proteins | sample LakEriMetagenome_10_FD_203761 | JGI IMG/M metagenome (GOLD analysis project Ga0315901, IMG submission 203761) | Freshwater fungal communities from buoy surface, Lake Erie, Ohio, United States - Buoy 2 MA116 | ecosystem: Environmental > Aquatic > Freshwater > Lake | place: USA: Lake Erie, Ohio... | reverse complement strand
CGTCAGAGAGAAAGTGTGGTTCTTGAAAAGTGAGAGCGGAAGAATTGGTTCTTTCGCCTTTCCTTCCCAGAGAATAAAAATTAAGGCGAGCAAAATACCTATCGTTAGATGAGTCAATGTGGTCGAATTACCCCAACCTCGTTCTGGGCCATAAACCGATACTGCAAGAAGCGTTGCTGACACTGCTGCAACCATAAGCAGGGCACCAAAGTAATCAATCTTGTGTTCGCGTTTAACTTTTGGAATATGTAATACCGCCGAAGTAATAACCATTGCGGCGATACCGAAAGGAATGTTTATATAGAAAATCCAACGCCATCCGGTTATCCCAAGAATTGTTGCGTGATCCGAAAAGAATCCACCGAGTAATGGGCCGGCAACTGAAGAAAGACCCCACACGGCACCAAAATAACCTTGGTAACGCCCGCGTTCGCGCGGCGGAACGATATCTCCAATAATTACGAAAGTCAGTGCCATAAGCCCACCTGCACCAAGACCTTGCAGCGCGCGCGTAGCAATTAGCTGCGTCATATCTTGCGATGCACCGGCAAGGAATGAACCAATTAAGAAGGTAACGATCGCAAACTGGAAAACAACTCGGCGGCCGTAAATATCAGAAATTTTTCCATATAAAGGCGTTGATGCAGTTGAAGTAAGAAGGTAAGCCGTAACAACCCAGGTGTAATGGTTAAGTCCGTTAAAGTCTTCGACAATGCTCTTGAGAGCGGTTGAAACAATGGTCTGATCAAGGGCTGCTAAAAGCATGCCGGTCATCAATCCGCTGAGGATAATCATTATCTCTCTATGGGAATGCTCTTTCACTGGACCATGGCTAGACATCGGGACCTCTCGAGAAACGCTATTTTTGTTTGCAATAAGTAATGCAATGTCGGTAAGTTTACTCTGTGAAATCAGTTATAGCCGAAGACTTAGTTAAAACTTATCGCCAAGGAGCTGTTCGTGCTCTAGATCACCTATCACTCGATGTCGAAGAAGGCACTGTTTTAAGCGTGCTTGGCCCAAATGGTGCAGGAAAGACAACTTGTGTGCGAATTCTTGCAACACTCTTAAAACCTGATTCAGGTCGCGCCATGGTTGGTGGAATCGATGTAATTAAACATCCTGAAAAAGTCCGTGAAGTGATTGGGCTTTCGGGTCAATACGCAGCAGTTGATGAGATTTTAACTGGCTGGGATAACTTAGTTATGTTCGGTCAGCTTTATCACTTGGGTAAAAAAGCATCGATCGCTCGCGCCGAAGAATTACTGGAAAGATTCTCGTTAACCGATAGCGCAAAGCGACCAATCAAAACCTATTCAGGTGGAATGCGTCGTCGCCTTGATTTAGCGGCATCACTGATTGTTAAACCAAAGGTGCTTTTCTTAGATGAACCAACAACTGGACTTGATCCACGTGGTCGCCAGGAAATGTGGAGCGTTATTGAAGAGTTGGTAAAAGGCGGAGTTACCTTGCTTTTAACTACTCAATACCTAGAAGAAGCCGATCAATTGGCTGATGAGATTGCAGTTATTGATCACGGCAAAGTAATTGCTCGTGGAACATCTGATGCGCTTAAGAAGCAAGTCGGTGGTGAGCGCTTAGAAATCGTTGTTGAAAGTCAGAACATCGCTAAGACCATGGAAGTTGTCGCAGCGATCAGTGGAAATAAAGCGAGCCTAGATGAAGGCTTACGCATGATTTCTGCCCCAGTTTCAACAGGTGCGACTGCGCTTATCGAAACACTTCGATCTTTAGATGCCGCCGGCATTCACCCGCTCGATGTTGGCCTGAAGCGCCCATCACTTGATGATGTTTTCTTATCTCTTACCGGCCACGCGGCAGAAGAGAAGGTTGAAGAACCCGAAGCAACCGGACGTAGAAAGAAGGCAAAGAAGTGAGCGCCTTTAAAGACACAATGATTATTACGCAACGCCAGTTGCGTTTGTTAACTCGCGTGCCTGAAGTTTTAATCTTTTCAACTATTCAGCCCGTGATGTTCGTTCTCTTATTCCGGTATGTATTTGGTGGATCAATTTCAACCGATCAGCCCGGTGGTTATGTTCAACTTTTAATGCCCGGAATATTTGTGCAGACTGTTGCCTTTACGCTGGCGGGAACTGCATCAGGTTTAGCTGAAGATATGAAAAAGGGTTTAATCGATCGCTTTAGATCACTTCCAATTTCACAATCTGCGCTTGTTTTGGGCCGCACCCTAGGGGATTCCTTACTTAACATCGTAGTTCTTGCGGTGATGGGTATCGCTGGATATCTCGTAGGTTGGCGTCCAACGTCTGGATTGCTCAACGTTGTAATCGGATTCGTTTTCCTTCTTCTCTTTGGTTACGCACTTTCTTGGGTTGGAATCTTTGTTGGATTATCCGCATCCGATGCTCGCGTTGTTCAAAACGTGAGCTTTATTGTGACTTTCCCACTTACCTTCTTATCAAACGCCTTCGCTCCAACAACCGGAATGCCTCGTGCGCTTCAGTACTTTGCTGAGTGGAATCCAGTTTCAACAATGGTTGCTGGTTGCCGCGAGCTCTTTGGTCTAGAAAATCAATTTGGTGCAACTGCAGGATCTTTCCCAAGTGAGAATCCACTGCTTACATCATTCTTATACATGATCATCATCATGGCGATCTTTATTCCATTAAGCGTTAGAAAATATAAGCGCTCTTCTGATTAATAGTTAGTTGCCGCTTTAATTTCGACTTTAATCTCTTTACCGTTTGGCGCAGTGTAAGAAACCGTGTCGCCAATCTTTGCACCCATAACCGCTGCGCCAAGCGGAGATTTTTCGCTGTAAACACTTAGATCACCTGATGCAATTTCGCGAGAACCAAGTAAGAATTTTTCTTCATCGCCGGCGATAATTGCGGTGATCACCATTCCGGGTCCAACAACTCCATCGGCAGATGCCGGGGGAGTTCCGATGTGTGCATTCTCAAGCATCTGCTTTAACTGGCGGATACGAGCTTCCATCTTTCCTTGTTCATCGCGCGCAGCGTGGTAGCCGCCATTCTCCTTTAAATCCCCTTCAGCACGAGCTGCTTCAATCTTTGCAGTGATCTCTTTACGGCCATCACTTTCAAGGTGTGCGAGTTCACCGCGTAAACGATCAGCGGCTTCTTGGGTTAGCCAAGTTTGTGGGGTACTCATAAGGGGCAACGGTATACGAAGTAATTATTTGGCGCGACAGCGCACAATTGCTGCGGTAACGGGGGTAGATCGTGCGGGAATTACAGTGGTTTGCTCGCTTGAGGCGCTGCCAGCAGGGATGGTGTCATCGATCTGCCCGATCACATTCTTATCGAGATCGCGTGCTGACAAAGTACAGATAACAACTTGATTTAAGTCTGTGCGATCGACTCTGTAGCGAAGAGATATTTCTCTTTCTCCGGTGACGTTAAATGAAATTATCTCGCTTCGAATTGCTGGATCGGAATGATGCAAGGCTGCCCAAATCAACCAACCTCCGCCAATTAAGGCAAAAACGATCGCTGGTGTGATCCAACCTTTGGTTGAGCGCACGCCATAGCGGTCGTTGAAATCTAAATCCATGGCAAGATTATGGCATGCAAACAGAATTTGATATGGGTTGGGCTGGATCACTGACAGTTCTAACTCTCTGTATCACTGTTGCACTCTTGTTGCGCAGTTTCTACAAGCGCTACAACCGAATGAACGCTCGCAATAATGAAAACCAGAGCGATAATTAAAAAGTTTTTTCAAGGACTTCTCGTTCTTGCCCTTGTTCTAGTTTTGGTCGGACTCGGAAAATGGCAACTAGACCGTGCCGCGATTGTAAAAGAAAGTACCGCCGCAGCGAAGGTAGTCGATCCAAACCTTTATAGATTGGAAGATTTAACTACGGCCACACTGCCCCTGGATTCACGCAACGTAAATAAAGAAGTTTCGGTCAAGGGATTTTATGTAGCGAACTTTAAAGCACCACTTCAGCAAGATGCAGATGGGACTGTCAGCGATTGGGAAGTCGCGTTGTTGCAGATCGATGGTTCAAGCCCACTTTCTGGAATCTTAGTTGTTCGTGGACTTTGGAAAGATCGATTGTTAAATCCCGAGGTTGCTATGTCCACCAAGATTTCACTTGCTGGAACGCTGCAGCCTCGTCAATATGATGATCGTGCAGATAATGAGCCGGGGGTAATCTCCAGATTAGATAGCAGCGTTATTGTTGGGCTCGTCGATCTGCAGTTATACGACGGATTTATCGCTGTTAAATCAGAGAGCACAGCAAATGGTGAGTTATTGAGAGAAAGAGTTGTTCCACCGACTCCAGTTTCAAGAATTGCTGGGTATTACTGGCAACACATTTCCTACGTTGCGATCTGGTGGCTTATGGCCGCCATAGTTCTTTACCTTCCCTTTTATCGCCGTAGGATTGCCTCATGACCGGTGCCGTAAAGAGATTTCGAGTAATGGCGTTAATCGCCGGAGTAATGTCACTGCTTTTATGGTTTGTTGATCTCCCAGTGGTCTACCTATTTAATAATGAAGATTGGAAGAGCAAGGTCGCCTGGATTCCCTTTGTTCACGGCTGGGTATATGCCGTTTACCTGTTAACCGCGCTGCAATTTTCAGTTAAAGCGCGCTGGGAATTGCGCCGCGTTATCTGGTTGGCTCTAGCCGGAACACTGCCGATCGCATCCTTTATTGCGGAACGCAAAATTGTTAAAACCTATTCGTAACGCAATTAAATCTGCGCTCTATCCTTTCTATGAGTCGCGAATAGTTCGGAGTCTTGACTTCTCAAAAACTCCGCGCCATGTTGGAGTAATCCTCGATGGCAATCGCCGCTTTGCAAAAGCAAATCCCAGTGATCTCGATCCAAAAGGACATCGCCGCGGCGCAAGCAAAATTGTGGAATTTCTTGGATGGTGCGATGAAGCCAAAGTTGAAGTCGTTACTTTGTGGTTGCTATCTACCGAAAATTTCAAGCGCACACCTGAAGAGCTAGATGGTCTTCTGAAGATCATCGGCGAAACGGTGGACGAACTTCACGCAACCGGTAAGTGGAATATCAAAGCGGTAGGCGCACTTGATTTATTGCCTGCTTGGCTAAGTGAAAAGTTGGCTAATTTGCCCCCTGTTCACGACGGCGGGGTGGAAGTAAATGTCGCAATTGGTTATGGCGGCCGCCGCGAAATCGTGGATGCAGTAAAGGGGTATCTACAAGATCAGAGCGCGCACGGTTCTAGTATTGAAAGTGCGGCTAGTGATTTAACTGCAGATGCGATCTCCAAATATTTATATACCGCTGGCCAACCGGATCCGGAGTTATTGATTAGAACATCGGGAGAACAGCGTCTGGGCGGCTTTTTATTGTGGCAGAGCGCGCTTTCAGAGTTCTATTTCTGTGAAGCGTACTGGCCAGATTTTCGTCGCGTAGATTTCTTACGTGCACTTCGCGCATATACACAGCGCCAACGTCGACTCGGTGCATAGCTTTAACCAAGCGTTAATAAATCGCTATGGCGTGTCGCACATAAAAGAGGGCTGCCCCGTTCTATCTTTTTCTAGTCAGAAGCAACTCCCGCCGGATAAAACTAAAGAGAATGCGAGAGCTGGCCATTGGCTACTCCAGTATCTAATAGCAAGAAAAAAGCTTCAAAAAAGACCTATGTTTTAGATACCAGCGTTTTGTTGGCAGACCCGAACGCGCTCTCGAAATTCGAAGAACACGAAGTAATTATCCCGATCGCGGTTATTGGCGAACTTGAAACTAAACGCGATCACCCAGAACTTGGCTACTTTGCCCGCGCTGCGCTGCGATCTTTAGATGATCTGCGCGTTACTCATGGCCGACTAGATAAGCCCCTCACGATTACCCCCGAGGGCGGCACTCTCTCGGTTGAGTTAAACCACACCGATTTAAGTACCTTGCCGCACGGCTTTTTACGTGATGGAACAAATGATTCGCGCATCTTGGCGATCGCTAAGAATTTAATGTCCGATGGCAAAGACGTGGTCTTGGTGACTAAAGATTTACCGCTTCGCGTAAAGGCATCCTCGGTCGGTGTTGAAGCTCAAGAATATTTAGCCGAACTTGTTTCTAATAGCGGCTGGACCGGAATCGAAGAGCTAAACGTTGGCCACAACATCATCGACGAGCTATATGCATCAGATCGCGCAGACCATGAAGCGGCTCACCAATTGCCAGTTCACACTGGAATAGTCCTGCATTCGGAAAAGGGAAGTGCGCTCGCTCGCGTAACTGCAGATAAGCAGTTGCAATTAGTCCGTGGCGATCGCAACGCCTTTGGATTGCATGGTCGTTCTGCAGAACAGCGGATTGCGCTAGACCTTTTATTAGATCCAGAAATCGGCATCGTCTCACTCGGCGGTCGCGCCGGTACTGGAAAATCCGCGCTCGCCCTTTGCGCCGGCCTAGAAGCGGTTATGGAGAAACGCCTCCATAAAAAAGTTGTGATCTTCCGTCCGCTATATCCCGTTGGCGGACAAGAGCTGGGTTACCTTCCTGGCAGCGAAGGCGAGAAGATGTCGCCTTGGGCACAGGCGGTCTTTGACACATTGGGAGCACTCGTTTCGCAGGCAGTGGTTGAAGAGATTATGGCGCGAGGGCTAATCGAAGTTTTGCCGTTGACCCATATCCGCGGTCGCTCACTGCACGACTCATTTGTGATCGTTGACGAAGCCCAATCGCTAGAACGCGGCGTCTTGCTCACTGTGCTCTCGCGGATCGGCCAATCTTCTCGCGTTGTCTTAACCCACGATGTTGCTCAGCGCGATAACTTGCGGGTCGGACGCCACGATGGCGTGGTCGCGGTCGTGGAAACCCTCAAAGGACACCCGCTCTTCGCCCACGTCACCTTGACCCGAAGCGAGCGCTCGCCGATCGCAGCCCTAGTGACCGAGATGCTTGAAGGACCGATCTCCTAGCCACTTTATAACTGCCCAAGTTGGCCCTATTTAAATCTCACAGTCACAATTAGGACATTTAGGACTTTGCCCTAACTGAGCAGGACTTTTATCTGTCCACAGGCAACGACTTTCCTGAGAATTTTCGCCACACGCACAATTAAATTTGCGACAACTCACCCAGATTGCCACCCTTAACGCATTCCCCGATGGTCATTAACCTATTTTTAGGTCGATGACCCACGGATAAAAAGTTAGGAAAGGAGGGCATCGATGTCCAAGCACCGTTTCAACTTGCGCGCCCTTTGGACCTTAGTCGGCACCCTTCTGCTGATTTCTGCAGCCCAGCCCACTGCCTACGGTCTTGAATTCCCTATGACCACTAGCGTTTCTCTTCCAGCTTCTGCCAACCTGACAATGTCAGTTGCCCTTAATTCCGAAGTCGATCTCTCTACCGGCGCCGCGCTGTACACCCAACTTGATAAGCGCACCAACCTTTTCGCATCGCAGATGGCGCTCGCCGCGGCGATTAGCCAGCAAGTAGAAATGGCTCGCACTAGCGTCGGTGCCAAGAAGGTAGCCAAATCAATCATGTTCACTGAATATGCCTGGGGCGCAGATCAATTCACCTGCCTAAACCGACTTTGGACAAAAGAGAGCCATTGGAATTACCGCTCACATAATAAGCGTTCTGGTGCTCACGGTATTCCGCAGGCTTTGCCAGCAACCCGAATGGATTCGATCTCAACGGATTGGCGCACCAACCCGGTTACTCAGATCCGTTGGGGACTTCGTTACATTGAAGCGCGCTATATGAGCCCTTGTGGTGCTTGGGCAAAATTTAAACGTAGTAATTTTTACTAAAGTTTAAACTTACGGCTTTCTTCCAATTGAGACCATCTTTGTGGTCTCGGCAAAGAAATCATTGCCTTTATCGTCCACAACAATAAATGCCGGAAAATCTACGACATCAATTTTCCAGATCGCTTCCATTCCTAAATCTTCAAAATCTAAGACTTCAACTTTCTTGATGCAATCTTGGGCAAGGCGCGCTGCTGGTCCGCCGATTGATCCAAGATAAAAACCGCGGTGAGTTTTGCAAGCATCGGTTACCGCTTTTGAGCGATTGCCTTTAGCTAGCATTACAAAGGAACCGCCCGCTGCTTGGAATTGTTCAACGTATGAATCCATCCGTCCGGCAGTTGTGGGTCCAAAAGAACCAGATGCATAACCTGTTGGAGTTTTAGCAGGGCCAGCGTAATAAATCGCGTAATCCTTTAAGTACTGCGGTAACTCTTTGCCGGCATCAAGTGATTCCTTTATGCGGGCATGGGCTAAATCGCGGGCAACTACGATGGTGCCAGAAAGTGAGAGGCGAGTCTTAACCGGATATTTACTAAGTTCGGCGCGCACCGTATCCATTGGTTGATTTAAATCAATTTTTACAACGCTATCGTCTAGATGTTCATCTGTTGTATCAGGCAAGAAGTGGGCGGGATCGCGCTCTAACTCTTCGAGGAAGATGCCATCTTTGGTGATCTTGGCTTTTGCCTGACGATCCGCCGAACATGAAACCGCAATTGAAATTGGCAGAGATGCGCCGTGGCGAGGCAGGCGAACAATGCGAACATCGTGGCAGAAGTACTTTCCACCAAATTGTGCGCCGATTCCCAGTGTGCGAGTTAGTTCTAATACGCGCTCTTCCAGTTCTAAATCGCGGAAACCGTGTCCGGTTGCAGCATCACCTGAAGTTGGGAGGGCATCCAAATACTTAGTACTCGCTAGTTTTGCAGTTTTTACATTGTGTTCTGCGCTCAATCCGCCGATGACAATTGCCAAGTGGTACGGAGGACAGGCTGCAGTTCCGATCGAACGAAGCTTTTCTTCAAGCCACTTCAAAAACGATGTGGGGTTTAAAACTGATTTAGTCTCTTGATATAAAAATGATTTGTTCGCGCTACCGCCGCCTTTGGCGATAAACAAAAAGCTGTACTCGTCTTGGTGATTTGAATCAGCGAAAATTTCAATTTGGGCGGGCAAGTTGTTGCCGGTGTTTTTTTCATCCCAAGTAGTTGTCGGCGCCATCTGTGAATAGCGAAGGTTTAGATTGGTATATGCGTTATAAATTCCTTGCGCGATTGCGACTTCATCTTTGGCTGTAGTCAAAACGTATTGGCCCCGCTTGCCCATCACAAGTGCTGTGCCAGTATCTTGGCACATCGGCAGAATTCCGCCTGCTGCGATATTGGCGTTCTTCAAAAGATCTAAAGCAACAAAGCGATCGTTAGGTGAGGCTTCGGGATCTTTCAAAATATTTGCTAGCTGCTGTAAATGTGCCGGACGCAGGTAGTGCGAAATATCGTGGATCGCTGTTTCACTGAGCAGCGTTAGAGCTTCTGGTCCTACTTGCAGAAATTCACGATCACCGAGTTTGATTACGCTAACGCCAGCGCTACCAATATTGCGGTACTTGGTTTTATCTTCTCCAATTGGGAGTAAATCAGCGTAAGAAAATTGTGGTGACATTATTCGGCCGGTTTCTTTGCGGCATCTAGCTTTTTCTTTGCCCCGTCTAACCACTCTTGGCAGATCTTGGCTAACTCTTCGCCACGTTCCCAGAGTTTTAGCGATTCCTCCAGCGTTGCGCTGCCATCTTCGAGAGATTCAACGATTTCGGCGAGTTCATCGCGCGCTTCTTCATATGAAGGCTTTTCTAATTTAGCGGCCATGGGTCAAATCTACTCGCTTGCCAGCACGCTGGCTCTAGCTTCGCCCTTGGCAGCGCGTATGCGCAGCACAGAACCCGCCTTTAATTTTGTGGCATCGCGCACAATTTTTCCATCATCGCTTTGAACCACGGCATACCCGCGATCCATAGTCGATTGCGGAGATAGCGAACGCAAGTGCGCAATCACGCCTTTGATCTCTTTCTTTTCGATGTCGAGCAAGGCCTTAAAGCCGCGGTGCGAGCGATCGCGCAGGGCTGTTAATTCGTCTTTGCGGACCTTGATCATTACGCCCGGATCTTTCATCACTGGGCGATTGCGTAATTGCGCAATCTGATTCAACTCATATTCAACGCTAGAAAGTAGGCGACGATACATGCGGTCGCGGATTTTATTGATATCGGAAATCTCTTGTTCGATATCTGGCACCACACGTTTTGCGGCATCGGTTGGAGTTGAGGCGCGATAGTCAGCGACTAAATCAAGGAGCGGTGAATCTTTCTCGTGGCCGATGGCGCTAACGATGGGGGTCTCACAACTTGCGGCTAAGCGAACCAAACTCTCATCACTAAAGGGCAGCAAATCTTCAAATGATCCACCGCCACGAGTAATGATGATGACATCTACTTCAGCCATATCTTCTAACTCACGCAGAGCGGCAGATACTTCGACAACCGCGGCAGCTCCTTGCACCGCAACTTCACGGATTTCAAATTCAACTGCTGGCCAACGGCGCCGTGCATTTTCAACAACATCTTTCTCGGCATCGGTATTTCGACCGCAGATCAAACCTACTTTGCGCGGTAATTTTGGTAACGCAACTTTACGATCTGCGCTAAATAAACCTTCTGCCGCTAAGACACCCTTTAACGCTTCTAACCTTGCCAATAATTCGCCAACTCCAACTTGGCGAATCTCTTTGGCAGACAAAGTGAGCGATCCATTTTTTGTAAACCAAGATGCCTTTGCGTGAATTACGACGCGCGCATTTGCCGGTAGTGGTTGCACCGCAGCTAAAACGTTTTTATAACACATCACTGAAAGACTCATATCAACTGAAGTGTCGCGCAGGCGCATAAATGCCATTCCGCCGCTGCGTTCATTTAGCTCTGATATTTCGCCCTCAATCCAAATGGGGCCTAAGCGTTCTACATATTCTTTTATCGCCTCAGAGACCACCCGGACTGGTGCGGGGGATTCACTTGAAGTTTCGAACATGGTCTGAGCCTAATAGACTCACCCGCGTGAGTAAGAGAGTTCTCCTGGCCGCCCCGCGCGGATATTGCGCAGGCGTTGACCGGGCGGTCATTACCGTCGAGAAATCACTTGAGCTATATGGCGCCCCGATCTATGTGCGCAAAGAGATTGTCCACAACAAACACGTGGTCTCGACCCTAGAAGCGCGTGGAGTCATCTTTGTAAATGAAACTGACGAAGTTCCCGAAGGTGCGACCGTTGTCTTTTCGGCGCACGGAGTTTCACCTGCGGTTCACGAACAAGCGGCCGCTCGAAATTTGAAGACTATCGATGCAACATGTCCACTGGTAACAAAAGTGCATAATGAAGTTAAACGCTTTGCAGATGATGAAACTGAAATTCTATTAATCGGTCACAATGGCCATGAAGAAGTTGAAGGAACTGCCGGTGAAGCGCCAGGCAAAGTTCGAGTCGTGGATGGGCTAGATGAAGCGCGTACGATCATTCCAACTCCAGGAAAGAAATTGGTCTGGTTGACCCAAACAACTTTAAGCGTAGATGAAACTATGCAATCTGTTGCGATTTTAAAAGACCGCTTCCCGGAGATTGCCAACCCACCATCTGATGATATTTGTTACGCAACTCAGAACCGTCAAGAAGCTATTAAGCAGATTGCGCCACAAGTTGATCTCGTTTTGGTGGTTGGTTCCACTAACTCATCTAACTCAGTGCGCTTGGTTGAAGTATCAAAGGAATATGGCGCCAAGAACGCTTACTTGATTGATTATGCAGAAGAAGTAGATGAGAACTGGCTAAACGGCGTGGAAAGCGTTGGAGTAACAAGTGGTGCATCTGTTCCTGAAATTTTAGTTCGCGATTTATTAGCCTGGCTTGCCGAGCGTGGTTTTGGCGATGTTCAAGAAGTTACTGCGACAAAAGAGACGCTGCTCTTTTCGCTGCCGCCTGAGCTTCGTAAAGATATAAAGACCGCTAGTAAGTAATTAGGAGCGCGCCTTTGGCTTGCGCGCCTTTGCTTTCTCATTTAGATAGATAAACCAACCATATAAGGCACTTGCCATTAAGAACGGTGCAATACTGGCTAAAGATGCTATGAATTCCAGACCTAAACGCGATGGCCTTAATCCAATAGAAAGTATTTGATAGAGAAGAACCGTTGCTGCAAATGCCAGTGGGGGAGTAACTACTGCAACGTAAGTTGTTCCTTTTCGTCCAAAGCGGATTCCACCAAATAAGACCAAGCAGAGAATGAAGCCGCTGATAATTCCCGCGCCGCTCCGAAATAAAAGTTCGATTCCGGTGAAGAAGGCGATAAAGAGCGATTGCAGAACAACAACGCCCTCTTTCTTAAGTCCAGGGCCGCTTAACTTTATCTTGGTCTGCGCTGAGGTGCTCATTCTTCATCCTTAACTTCTTCAGCATCAATAAAATCTTCATCAACGATCATCTCGCTGTTTTTTAACTCACGCACTTCTGCCGGCGCATCGGGGTAAGCGATCGCAAGTTTAGCCTTATCACCAGAGACTCCAAAGCCCAGAATATCTTTTGCCGCTTTTTTAACGGTGGTCTGCGCGGTCGGGATTAGCTCTCCATATGCCTTAGATAGTGAGTTTATGGCGGTGCCGACTTTGACAATACGAGTGTGGAGCAGAGTGAGATCCTTCATAAATAGCGCAGCAGATTTTGCAATGTTTTCGGCGTTATGTGAAACAGCGTTACGTGAATAAACATTGCCTATAGTTCGCAGTAGCGCCATCATTGAAGTTGGGGTAGCAATAGTTACATTTAATTTAAATGCGTTCTCTAAGAAGAGCGGGTCAATCCGCAGGGCCTCAGTGAGGAGTGATTCAAATGGCACAAAGAGAATCACGAAGTCTGGCGAATCTTGGGATTCGTGATAACCGCGCTTAGCCAGTGTGACTACGTGGCTGGCAAGATCTTTTTTATGTTCAGTAAATAAACGCTCGCGCTCTGCTGGATCTTCAACCTCGTGCGCTTCGATAAAGCGATCAAAAGGAAACTTTGAGTCAATAAATAATTTGGTGCCACCTGGCATATGCACTGTGATATCTGGAATGCCAGAAGAATCAGCATCGGTTGTGGAACGTTGTGCTGTGTATTCAATATCTTTACGCAGGCCAGCGCCTTGCAGCATTAGCTCTAATTGCGCTTCGCCAAATTTTCCACGAGTTTGAGAATTAGAGAGCGCACCTGCAATCGCTTTTGTTTGCGCAACAAGTGATTCGTTGTGGGTAGACATGGCGCGAACTTGAGTGCGAATATCTGATTCAGCTTCGATGCGTCGGCGATCGGCATCGGCCGCCTCTTTCTGCAATTTCTCCATTGAAGTTTTCATCGCTTCGACTTCGGTCGCAAGTTTGGAACCAGCCATTGCGTTATCGCGTTCGGATTTATAGAGATCGCGTTCTGCGCGCATTGATACAAACTCAGCGGCTGATGCGCCATCGGTAGATGTGCGGCGACCGGAGATTAAGTAACCGAGGGCGATACCGATTAAGAGCCCGATGGCGAGTGTAAGAATGGCCACTACTGTGCTTGACATGGCCCTATCGTGGCAGGAAGCACCGACAATCACGCGTAGGCTCTGCTTCCTATGAGCCTTTCAATTGGAATCGTCGGCCTGCCCAACGTCGGGAAGTCGACCCTTTTTAATGCGCTCACCAAAAATAACGTCCTAGCCGCTAATTACCCGTTCGCAACGATTGAACCCAATGTCGGCGTGGTCGGTGTTCCTGATGAGCGCCTGGCAAAACTCGCGCAAATTTTTAGCTCAGAAAAACTTCTCCCCGCCGCTCTCTCTTTTGTAGATATCGCCGGAATCGTTAAAGGCGCATCCGAGGGTGCTGGCCTTGGAAATAAATTCTTAGCAAATATTCGTGAGACTGATGCGATCTGCCAAGTAATTCGCGTCTTCACCGATGGCGATGTCGTGCACGTTGATGGACGAATTGATCCCAGCAGCGATATGGAGACGATTAATACCGAACTCGCGCTCGCAGATTTACAGACTATTGAGAAAGCGCTGCCCCGGTTAGAAAAAGAAGCGCGCATCAATAAGGAAACCGCAAGTGTTGTGGAAGCGGTTAAGAAAGCGGAAGCGCACTTGCAAAGCGGTAAGCCACTTTCATCTTCTGGCTTGGACTTAGAACTTTTACGAGAACTTCACTTGTTAACCGCCAAGCCATTTTTATATGTCTTTAACGTCGATGCAGCAGAGTTAAATGATGGCGAACTTCGTAAGAAGTTAGCTGAGTTAGTTGCTCCAGCGGAAGCAATCTTCTTAGATGCCAAGACTGAGGCCGAACTTGCAGAGTTAAGTGATGAAGATGCCCTTGAACTCTTGCAATCTATTGGTTTAAAAGAGCCAGGGCTTGCAACGCTAGCCCGCGTTGGATTTAGCGCTCTTGGCTTGCAGACTTACTTAACTGCGGGCCCGAAAGAAGCGCGCGCTTGGACAATTCATAAAGGCGACACCGCACCGATGGCAGCCGGTGTCATTCACACCGATTTTCAAAAAGGTTTCATTAAGGCCGAAATTGTTAGCTTCACCGATTTGATTGAATGTGGATCAATGGCGGAAGCGAAAGCTAAAGGCAAAGTACGTATGGAAGGTAAAGAGTACGTAATGGCCGATGGCGATGTTGTGGAGTTTAGATTTAACGTCTAAGCACCGGTGTAATGCTGGGCAACTTCTCCAAGTGATTTATCAATTATCTCAAGCCCCAACTTGGCATCTGCTTCACTGATGTTGCAAGGTGGGCATAAGTGAATACGATTGAAGTTGTTAAATGGCATCAACCCATTTTTGCGACAAGCGGCAACTAATTCGTTCATTGCCGGGCTTGATCCACCATACGGTGCAAGTGGAGCACGGGTTGCGCGATCAGAAACCAAATCAACGCCCCAGAAAACTCCTACGCCGCGAATATCACCAATCAACTTATGTTTCTTTGCTAACTCGTGAATTCCAGGTCCCAAAATCTTTTCACCAATTGCGGCAGCGTTCTCAACCATCTTTTCATCCTTCATAACCTGAATAGTTGCAACCGCCGTTGCTGTAGCAAGTGGATGTCCCATATAAGTAAGTCCGCCAGGGAAGACTTGCTCATCAAAGGTCTTTCCGATTTCTGCGCTAATTACAACGCCACCAAGTGGGATGTATCCAGATGTAACGCCCTTAGCAAAGGTGATTAAATCTGGCGTTGCAGCGGCATGTTGGAAAGCAAACCACTTACCTGTGCGACCAAAGCCGGCCATTACTTCATCGGCTATCCATAAAATCTTGTACTTATCGCAGAGCGCGCGAACACCTTCGAGGTAACCCTTTGGTGGAACTAAAACTCCAGCGGTTCCGGGGATCGATTCAATTAAAACTGCAGCGATGGTATTTGGACCCTCAAAGATAATTGTTTGTTCTAGATGCTCAAGGGCGCGTGCGCATTCTTCGGCTTCATCCTTGGCCCAGAACGCTGTGCGGTAAAGATAAGGTCCCCAGAAGTGAACGTGACCAAATGCAAATTCATTTGGGAAACGGCGCGGATCGCCAGTTGCACTTATCGCAGCGCCAGTGTTGCCGTGATAAGAACGGTAAGTTGAAAGGACTTTATGTTTGCGGGTGTGAATGCGCGCCATACGAATTGCATTTTCAACTGCGTCAGCACCTGCGGCTGTGAAAAATACTTTTGCAAAATCCCCACCAGCTAAATCCACAATTGCGTGTGCCGCTTGGTTGCGCACTTCGCTGGCATGTTGTGGCGCAATAGTTGTCAGTACAGCGGCTTGCTCCTGAATCGCTTTAACTACCTTGGGGTGTTGATGTCCGATATTGGTGAAGACTAGTTGTGAAGAAAAATCTAGATAGGTATTTCCTTGATAGTCCCAGAAGCGAGACCCTGCGCTGCCCGAAATTGGCAGCGGTTTTATCGCACCTTGCGCAGACCAAGAGTGAAAGACATATTGGTGATCTTCTGCAGATATTGCTGCGCTCTTTGCGGGATCGTTAATTGCTTCAGTCACTTTTCTACCTTCTCGCTCAATATTCACAAATACCTTGGCCTTGATATGCTCCATCTTAAACCGAGCCTGAAAATAAAACTATGGAGTAAATCACCACTAAATACTTACTTTATGAGCGGGTAATTAGTCCATATCCAAGGGCTTTAGTAAGATATGACCTGTGCGGCGCCTTTTGGGCCGCTATTTCTTTGGATCTTCCATTAGAAGCCAGCTGGTCGAAAAGACCGACTGGGTTCCTTACGAAAGTAGTTCTCTTGTCAAAGCAACAAGCCCACCTAAAAGATTTGCCAATAAAGAAGCGCGAAGACCTGCGTAACGTCGCAATCATCGCTCACGTTGACCATGGCAAGACCACACTGGTTGATGCCATGTTGTGGCAATCTGGAGCTTTTGCCGCGCACAAGGTTCAGGGCGAAGGCCAAGATCGCATGATGGATTCAATGGATCTAGAACGTGAAAAAGGCATCACGATTCTTGCCAAGAACACCGCCGTAAAGCGCGGCAACACGATTGTTAACATTATTGATACACCTGGCCACGCCGATTTCGGTGGCGAAGTAGAACGCGGACTAGAAATGGTTGACGGCGTTATCTTGTTGGTTGATGCTTCAGAAGGTCCACTCCCACAAACTCGTTTCGTATTGCGCAAGGCGCTACAAAAGAATTTGCCAGTTATTTTGTTGATTAACAAAGTTGACCGTCCCGATTCACGTATTGCCGAAGTTGTTGATGAGGCCTACGAACTCTTCTTAGATCTTGATGCAAATGAAGATCAAATTGATTTCCCAGTAATTTACGCATCAGCTAAAGCTGGTCGCGCTTCCCTAAAGCGCCCAGCAGATGGTGGAATGCCGGAAGAAGAGAACTTGGATGTTTTATTCGACACTATCTTCTCTGCAATTCCCGCACCTGTTTATCACGAAGGCGCACCATTGCAGGCGCACGTTACAAACCTTGACTCTTCACCATTCCTCGGTCGCCTAGCGCTATGCCGTGTTCGCGAAGGAGTAATTAGAAAAGGTCAACAAGTAACTTGGATTAAAACTGACGGAACTACAGAGCGCGTTAAGGTCAGCGAACTTTTAATTACTGAAGCGCTCGAACGCGTTCCGGCACTTGAAGCTCATCCTGGCGACATCATCGCGGTTGCCGGAATTGAAACAATTACCCTTGGCGAAACCCTGGCTGATACTGAAAATCCACACGCGCTGCCGCTGATTATTGTTGATGAGCCATCTATTTCTATGACAATCGGTATTAATACATCACCACTTGCGGGCAAGAGCGGCACTAAGTTAACTGCGCGCCAAGTAAAGGGTCGCCTTGATGCCGAGCTCGTCGGTAACGTTTCACTTCGCGTGCTAAATACTGAACGTCCAGATACTTGGGAAGTACAAGGTCGCGGTGAACTTCAGTTGGCTGTTCTCGTTGAAATTATGAAGCGCGAAGGTTTTGAATTAACTGTTGGAAAGCCACAAGTAGTTATCAAGAAGATTGATGGCAAGGTTCACGAACCGATGGAGCGCTTAACAATTGATGCTCCTGAAGAATATCTCGGCGTACTTACTCAATTGATGGCGCTACGTAAGGGCCGCATGGAACAAATGGTTAACCACGGCACTGGTTGGATCCGCCTTGATTACCGCGTTCCATCACGAGGCTTAATTGGTTTCCGTACCGAGTTCTTAACTGAAACTCGCGGCACAGGTTTACTACACCACGTATTTGATGGTTATGAAGCATGGCACGGCGATATCCGTACTCGCGGAACCGGTTCACTTGTTTCAGATCGTCTCGGCACCGTTACTTCTTATGCGTTGTACGGAACACAAGATCGCGGAAGCATCTTCGTTGAACCAGGCGATGAAGTTTACGAAGGCATGGTTATTGGCGAGAACTCACGTTCTGAAGATATGGATGTCAACTGCGTACGCGAAAAGAAGTTAACAAATATGCGCGCCTCAGGAACTGATGAATCAGAGCGTTTGATTCCACCTAAGAAGTTAAATATGGAAGGTGCTCTCGAATTCTGTCGCGAAGATGAATGCGTTGAAGTAACTCCAGCGGTGGTTCGAATCCGTAAGGTAACCCTCAACGGCGACGAGCGCGCCCGCGCTACCTCACGTGCCAAGAAGGCGAACCAGACTTCTTAAATCGCGCGTATTTCGAATAAAAGTCAGAGGTGTGGGGTTCAATACCTCATATGACGAGCCCATCCATCAAGCTAACGCACAGCCCTGCTGTGTCAGCGCCAGTGGAGCTCGATCCGCAACAAATCAAAGCAGTTTCACATCGCGGTTCACCTTTATTTATTGCAGGCGGACCTGGCACCGGAAAAACGTCAGTTTTAATTGAGGCTGCTGTTGCACGAATTAACTCTGGCCAAGATCCAGATTCAATTTTATTGCTGACATACGGGCGCCAACGCGCATCTGAAATGCGCGATGCCATTGCCCTGCGCACCGACTCAACAGCGCACGAACCACTTGCTCGCACCTTTCACTCACTCGCATATTCCATTTTAAAGATGAACACCGGCGATACTTATTACGAACCTATTTTGTTGTCGGGCCCAGAACAAGAAAATTTCATAGAGCAATTGCTACAAGGTGATGTAACCGATGGCTATCGCCAGTGGCCGAGCGATTTGCACGATGGTGAAGATAAGAAAGGTAATCCTCTTTTAACTCAAGGATTTATCCGCGAACTCCGCGATTTGATTATGCGCGCTAATGAACGCGGAATAACTCCCGAAGAATTAGCAGAACGTGGCAAGCGAGTCGGAGAAAAGTACTGGGCACCGGCCGCTGATTTCTGGTCACGTTACAAACAAGTAATGGCGATTCGCGAAGATGCGGCAGGTGATGCCAAGATGCGCATCGATCCATCTGAATTAATTAGCATCACCATCGCTTACTTAAAATCAAACGAGCCACTTCGCGCACAACTACAAGCGCGCTTTAAAACTATTATCGTCGATGAGTTCCAAGAAAGCGATCCTGCGCAGCGTGCTCTGTTACAACTCATCTGTGGCGGCGATTTGGTTATAGCCTACGATGCAGACTCTGCAGTTGGTCGCTTCCGTGGGGCAGATCCCGATGGCTTAAAGGCGGAAGTTGAAAAATACTTAGCTAATGGCGCAGAACATATAACTCTCGCCAATTCTTATCGCAGCGCCCCTGAGATATTTGAGATTACCCAATCCGTAACTTCTCAATTTCGCGCGCCATCTGTAACCCGCAAGCGGATCTGCACATACACCGAAAAACCAGCGTTAGATAGGGCCTTTGACCTAGCCCGACTGCGTTCACAATCTGAAGAAGCCCAATACATCGCCTACCATTTCAAGCGCGCACATTTAATGCACGGCATCCCTTATTCGCAGATGGCAGTTATCTTGCGCACCGCCGGAACCCAAGCGAGTGCGCTGCGTCGCGCTTTTGCACAAGTTTCGATTCCCGTTGCAGGTGATCTAGAAGCGCTATCTGCTAATCCCGCGCTTGTCCCATTTATTTTATTAGCGCGCGTTGCAACTGGTGATCAACCACTAAATCTTGATACCTGTGAACGCCTTTTGATCTCTGAATTTGGCGGCGCCGATGCAATCTCATTACGCCGTATCCGTACCGCACTTCTTGAAGCGCGCGATGATACAACCGATTCCCGTGGCGGAACGCAGTTACTAATTGATGCAATCGATAAAGGTGATATCCCAATTGAAGATAACGCATCACTTACTCGCGTTTACGAACTGCTAGCGAATGCCCGCAAAGTGCTACGAAAGAAAGATGCCCGCGCCGAAGATTTACTCTGGGCAATCTGGGATAACGCAAAGACAAGTGATAATGAAAAATTAAGCACCGCTTGGCGCAACACCGCACTTCGTGGTGGAAATCGTGGGGCAGGTGCTGATCGCGATCTCGATGCAATGATCCAACTCTTTGATGGTGCGCAACGTTTCACTGAACGCTTTCCATACTCTAAACCATCTGCCTACCTTGATGAGTTAGCGCGCGAATCAATAGTTGGCGACATCATTACCTCGCAAGGCGTGCGTCCGGATGTTGTAGAAATATTGACGGTTCACTCTGCAAAGGGTCGCCAGTGGGAGCTAGTTGCGGTTGCTGGTCTGCAAGAAGGAGTTTGGCCGAATCTGCGCCAACGCAGTTCACTTTTAGGAAGCGAACGTTTGGTAGAACGCGAACGTCACGGTGATCTTGCGCGGCTTGAGTTAGATGTAATCGCAGCCAGCGCACTAGCCGAGGATGAGCGTCGTTTACTACATGTGGCTGTAAGCCGCGCCCGCCAAGGTTTAATCGTCACGGCAGTTCAACGTGAAGATGACGAACCATCTGCATATTTTGAAGAACTCGATAAAAACTCTGGCGCAGTTGATGCGCCAATTACTGAAGTTCCTCGTCCACTTACCTCATCGGCCCTCGTTGCAACTTTGCGTCAAAATTTAGATGGTACACAAAGCGATACCGCAGCAGCGATCTTAAAGACACTGTCTGAATCAAATATTCACTCTGCAAATCCAACAAATTGGACAGGTGCACTTGCTATCTCTTCAACAGATGCTGTTGTGCCAGCAGATGGTGATGTTCAAGTCTCTCCAAGTGGCGCCGAAAACTTTACCGAGTGTGGAGTCAAATGGTTCCTCGAGAAAAACGGCGGAACCAATGGAGATTCAACGGCGCAAATTCTTGGTTCAGCAATCCACGAATTTGCACGTATCAAAGTTGAAGACCCCGGAATAACAGATGCAGATCTCATAACAAAACTGCAGAGTTCTTGGTCGCTAATCGATCCAACAGATGGCTGGGTTAGTACGACGGCGCTAAAGCGCGCGATCAAGATGCTAGAGCGATTTGCGCGATATCACGCTGCAACGACTCGAACCGTGGTGGGTGCTGAACTTAACTTCACTATAAAAGTTGGCCGCGCAGAAATTCGCGGAAACGTTGACCGAATAGAAGTCGATGCCGAGGGAAATTTCTATGTCATCGACTTTAAAACCGGTAAAAATATGATTAAGAAAGAGGAAGCAAAATCTAATCTGCAGCTGGCTTGCTACCAGTTAGCCGTTGCCTTAGATGGTTTTGAGAAGAAGTTATCTGGTACCAAATCAACGGGTGCAGAACTTGTTTATCTAGCGAAAGATTCTGTCAAAGTCACCACACGTCAACAATTCATCATTGATCAGGATCAAGTGAAGGCGAAGATCGAAGAGATCGCAGAAGGAATGGGTGCGGCCACATTCCAGGCGCGCATCAATGAAATGTGCGAAAGATGCGTAGTTAAGGCCTCTTGCCCGATACAAAACGAGGGTCGGGCGGTGATCCAATGATTGAGAAATATTCACCGCAAGATATCGCTGCAGCCTTGCAAAAAGTTGGCGCAAAAGTTTATGAACCAACTCCAGAACAGAGCGCGATTATCTCTATCACTTCCAATCCACTCGAACCTGCCGTAGTAATTGCAGGCGCTGGTTCTGGAAAGACCGAAACAATGGCAGCGCGGGTTATCTATCTGGTTGCAAATGGATTTGCCCGCCCAGACCAAATCTTGGGACTTACCTTCACTCGCAAAGCTGCCGGCGAACTTGCAATCCGTATCCGCACCCGTTTGCGTCAGCTACGCGATGCCAAGTTAATTCCCGAAAACACTCCGCTTGAAGTAAGTGTTACTACCTATCACTCTTACGCCGCGCGACTCTTATCCGAGCACTCGATCCGCTTCGGCATTGATGCTGACATTTCTCCAATGGGGGATGCGGCGATGTGGCAACTTGCAAATGATGTTGTTCGTAATTGGCATGATTCAAATTACACAAATGAATCAGAGATAAATACCGTAGTTGATGACTTACTCGGTTTAACTAAGTTGATGCTCGAACATCAGGTAAAACCAGATGCGATCGAAGCCGCCGACTTGGTTGTCTTAGAAGAGCTGTCAAAGATGACTGGTGATCAAAATGATCAAGTGCGCCGGGTAAACCGCGTGCTGTCCCAACGTATTGGGCTATTGCCAATGGTAGAGAGTTTCATTAAGCGCCGCCAACAATCGGGGCAACTCTCATTCGATGACCAAATGTCACTTGCTGCAGATATCGCCGTTAACTTTGCTGATGTCGGCGAACTCGAGCGCGCTAAATATTCTGTTGTCTTACTTGATGAGTACCAAGATACTTCGCAATCTCAGGTGCGTATGCTTTCTGCACTCTTTGGTGCCGGTCATCCCGTGATGGCCGTTGGCGATCCATGTCAGGCGATCTACACCTGGCGTGGAGCATCGGCCGGCACAATTAACTCATTTAATAGCTATTTCCCTAAGGTTTCTGGGCAAAATGGAGCAGGGCGTTATTCACTACTAACAACTTTCCGCAACGATAAATCCATATTAGAACTTGCAAATGTGGTCTCTGCCCAAATTCGCGCAGAAGGAAGTGCAGATGTTCCACCGCTGACACCACGCCCTGGCGCAGGTGCTGGCAATTTAGCTTGCGGAGTATTTGAAACTATTGATGCAGAGGCGCAAGCGATCGCAGATTACTTTGCTCCGCTCTGGTTTGATGAGAAACGTTTAGCAGCGCCATCGCAGAAACGAACCACCTTCGCAGTTTTAGTTCGCAAACGTTCTCAAATACCAGCGATCGAGAGCGCACTCCGATCAGCTGGTATGCCAGTAGATGTGATCGGACTTGGCGGATTGATCCACGTTCCTGAGGTTGCAGATATCGTTTCAATGTTAAAGGTGATCGCTGATCCCGATGCTGGCGCTGCGTTGATGCGCCATTTAGTTGGTCCCCGAATAAACCTGGGCGCAAAAGATTTGGCAGCACTCGGTGCGTACTCACGTAATCGCGCCCGCGGATCTCGCGCCGAAAGTAAATCACTTATTAAGAAAATCGCCGCGGGTAATCCAGAACAAGCCGAAGCTGACGATCAATTCTTAGGTTCACTCATCGATACTTTAGATGAGATTGAAAAGTGCGATCGTAAGATATTTACCGAAGTTGGATACGAGCGGTTGAAGAACTTTGCTGCCGACCTTCGTCGCCTGCGCTCTCGCGCAGGTGGCACGATCACAGATTTAATCAATGAAATCGAACGTTATTTATCCCTTGAAGAAGAAGTTATGTTGCGCGATGGCACTGGTTCTGGACGCCGCCATATTGATCGCTTCTTAGATGAAGCAGGTAAATTTGCGCGCAGCGGTGGCACTCTCTCCTCATTCCTGCAGTGGCTCGATATCACTGGCGAAGAAGAAGGTGGACTTAAATCTGCTGCCCCAGAAGTTCGCAGCGATGTCGTGCAAATACTTACAGTTCACACCTCCAAGGGAGCCGAATGGGATGTAGTCGCTGTTCCAGGCTTAGCCGAAGGCACTTTCCCGGGGATAAACAAATCAGATCCCGATAACTGGATCACCAATGAAAAACATATCCCCTTTCACTTACGCGGAGATAGTGCCGAACTTCCTAACTTCTCATTTAACGGCGCAACGAAGAATTCAGAAGCAAAGAAAGCCATAGATGCATACGGCAAGATCTGTAGCGCAACCAAGATCCGCGAAGAAATTCGTTTAGGTTATGTGGCATTTACTCGCGCACGTACCCACTTAATTGCAACTACATCTTGGTGGCGCAACGGAGCAGATTGGGTGGAACCTTCATCTATCTTCGAACAAGTTGCTCTAGTTGCACAAAGTTCCGGGGTAATTTTAAGTCAAGCCGAGCGCCCAGAAGATGATGCCAAGAATCCTAAGTTAGAGAACCCAGAAACCGGAATCTGGCCCCGCGATCCACTTGGTGATAAACGTGGCGCATTCGATGCCAAAGTTAAAGCGGTAGAAAGCGCAGCTGCAATCAATTTAGAGAAATTTGCCGCAACTGATCTGGAAGTTATCTCCTGGGTAGATGATGCGAAAGCGTTGATCACTGAGAACGCTAAAGTGCGCAACGGCGGGCTAGAAATTCCACTGCCACCGCGACTTTCAACTTCTACATTGGTTGCGCTACATAAAGATCCAGTTGAATTGGCGCTAAATATTCGTCGCCCAATGCCGCGCCCGCAAGATGAATACTCGCGCCGCGGTACCGCATTCCACCTTTGGATTGAGCGCCACTTCACCGCCGCAACTTTATTTGATGATGATGATCTTGATTTTCTTGATCCACTCGAGCCCGATCAAACTTTAGAAGGCCTTAAAGAGAAATGGTTGGCATCTGATTGGGCACCGCGCATTCCATTTGCAGTGGAAGTTCCCTTTGAAACAGTGATTGGTCCGGTATTGGTGCGCGGGCGAATCGATGCTGTTTATGAAGTAAATGGTCGTTATGAAGTAATTGATTGGAAGACCGGGTCTACCAAGTTAGGTCCTTCATCTGCAGTGCAGCTCGCTGTATATCGTCTGGCCTGGGCGAAGTTAAAGGGAATTGATCCAGCGCAAGTTTCTGCTGCTTTTCACTATGTTCCAACCGGGCAGACAGATCGCAGCGCAGATTTACTAACAGAGGCAGAGTTAATTTCTTTATTAACTCTGTAACCGCTCCCCTTTAGTTATCGAAGCGATCTAGCTCCATTACCTTGCTCCAAGCCTGCGCAAAGTCAGCAGCAAATTTTGCATCTGCATCATCACTGGCATAGACCTCAGATAAAGCGCGGAGCTCAGAGTGAGATCCAAATA
>Ga0315901_10002604_pt1 | contig 24579 bp, 23 predicted proteins | sample LakEriMetagenome_10_FD_203761 | JGI IMG/M metagenome (GOLD analysis project Ga0315901, IMG submission 203761) | Freshwater fungal communities from buoy surface, Lake Erie, Ohio, United States - Buoy 2 MA116 | ecosystem: Environmental > Aquatic > Freshwater > Lake | place: USA: Lake Erie, Ohio... | reverse complement strand
CACGGATTATATTCCGGGAGGGCGGGATTTGGATGTGCAACGATATGGTTTTGATTTGACAAATTCATCTGCAAGACGCGCATGGAATCGTGATCTGTTTAAGACTTACCCACAAATTCGTTTGGGTTCTCCAAGTGTGCGTTGGCTTCATGAGGCGCTTCGTATCGAGCACAAGCTGACTCATGTTGAATTTCCTCGGTTTGTGAATTGTCCTTTATTGGTTTGGCAAGCAGGACAGGATCAGGTTGTTGTTTCCAATTTCGTCAAGTTTGCGCGTCAAAGTCAAACAAGCTTTATTATTGCATATGAGGCAAAAGCGCAGCATGAATTGCTGCAGGAAACCGACGCCATCAGGCAGCGTGTGATGTGTCAGACGCTTGCGTTTTTTGAGGGATGGAAGCATTCGGGGGAATCAGGGATATGACCATCAATCTTGACTGTCTGCATGAACATCCGATTGCTCATCGAGGTCTCTTCGATAACGCTGGCACATTTCCCGAAAATTCAATGGGCGCTATCTGTGAAGCTGTGCGCTGCGGTTTTGCTTCCGAGTTTGATGTCATGCTTTCTGCTGACGAAGAAGTTATGGTTTTTCATGACGATACATTGGAGCGAATGTGCTCACAATCATTGCTTTTCAGTTCATTAACAGCAAAAGAATTATCGTCCATTTCCTTGCGCAGCAGTCAAGAAACCATTCCAACACTCGCCAGCGTTTTAAATAAGGTACAGGGCCATCGCCCGTTGATCATTGAATTGAAATCCTTCTCGCGTAATGGAATTGCGACAGACGGTCGGCTTGAACGGTGCATTGCTAGTTTGCTTTCTTCCTACAATGGCCCGGTGGCGCTCAAAAGTTTCAATCCATTTTCTGTGTCTGAATTATTGCGTTTGCGAAAACCAGCTGATCATTGGCCTGTGGGCTTCATTTCCTGCGATTATCGCAGAGATCCCGATTTTTCCTTTCTGACTGACCAGCAGGCCGAAGGTTTATCGCAATTGCGCGATGATTTTGCTCCACCCTGTGAATTCGTGAGCTATAATATTGATGATCTCAGTGAAGAGTTATCGCAACGAGTGCGCTCAAAAATGCCGCTGATGGTATGGACCGTGCGGACAGAGGATCAATATAAAAAGGCTCTTCGCTTAGCGGATAATGTTGTCTTCGAATGGCGCGGTGTTCAGCCGAGGGGTGTGGGCTGAGTCCGCTGTCTGGGCGTCTCACGATCTTTTTTTCTCCGCCGATTTGTTGCTCATTCTTGTTGTTCTGTCGTTGTTGTGCTTAAAGACCAGATAATCAGCTTTGCATTGGCGGGGGCAACATTGACGTCTCAACAGGTCAGTTTTGTGTTTTCAGTCTGTAGTTTGTTGTTGGGAGGCTTTTTTTCTCCGGCGGGTTTTGCAACTCCTGCACATTATCAACCTGAAATCATCGATGATGTGAGGACTCTGGGTGGTTATACGGAACTTATTCCGTATGTGTTGCCATCCCCTCATCAGGAAGATGCCGGAAGCTGCCTCTATATGTCTCTCACGGGAATTGCGGAATGGTGGTTAGCCAGACTCAGGCCAGATCTTTCTAGGGCCTTGAATGGGCCCGTCGACTTATCAGAACGATTCCTGATTAATGCCTCAGGTCTCAAAAAATATACTCAGAATGTTGTCAAGTGGCAGACTGATAGTATTGAGATTTTCAACGCAGCGGGCCGCAGTGTTCTTAATAGAAATTATCCTTTTACGAAAGGTTGGTATCGCGAAGATTCCGAGGCTGAAATTCTTCCAGCTCAGGCGGGGCGCAGCGGAAGCAAGTATGGGGTTATATTCAATTGGTTTGATGATCTGAAGTCTCTCTCTAGTGGTTTTGTTAAACTCCCGCAATTTTCAAAAAACGTCTTATATGCAGATCCTGCCTCTGATGCGTGGAATGTCGGTCTGAATCCGCCCGAAATCGTTGAAACGGTCAAGTCAGCTCTTGTGAAAAACAAGGCTCCCATACAAGTCATCTATAATCATGAAGGTTATTGGCATTCTGTCTTTATCGTAGGATTTGACGATCAACGCGATAGCCGTCGGTGTGGTTTTGTTGAGAGTTCGATGCGCTATTTTTCCACGTTGGCGAAGGATTGGTCGCTCAAAGCAGCGAATGTACAATCTGAGAAAAAAAGAAATGAATTTCTCCGAATGGCCAAAGATTTAAGAGTCAAGCGTGCGAAGATAAAAGCTAGCTATGAGCAAGCGGGTGGTTGTCGCGGACAGGGAGTTTTTTATGTCCGTAATTCTGAATTTTATGGTTCGGATGGGCTTTATGACTATGATGTCACTTCGTCCGGTGAAGAGTCACCGTATGCCCCGCGTATCATGTTGTTTGAATATGAATGGCTGGAACATCTGGCTAACCACGTCATTCAAATTCGGGCCTCATTCTGATGTTCGAGGGGTTCTTAGTCTTTCTTTTTTCAGGCTCTTTAGAAAAAATGAAGTGTTTGTTGCGCGATAGAGAATTTCTATCGAACGATAGCAATAATTGACTTTTACTATCGAAAAAAAATACGATGATAGGGTTGTAAGGGGCAGAAGGGCTGTTTCTTGCACTCGCTGAACTTTTATTATTGGGGTGTTTTATGATGAACATTATTAATACCAAGGTGACCGACTTTAGCGTTCAAGCCTATGTGAACGAGACGTTCAAAACTGTGACTCAGGCCGACCTCAAGGGTAAATGGTCTATCTTTTTCTTCTATCCAGCAGATTTTACATTCGTTTGCCCAACTGAGCTGGGAGACATGGCTGATCACTATGAGAAGTTCAAAGCTATGGGCGTTGAAGTCTATGGAGTCAGCACAGACACTCACTTCACACACAAGGCTTGGCATGACGCATCTGAAACGATCAAAAAGATCAAGTTCCCAATGCTCGCCGACCCCACAGGTCATTTGAGCCGGGCTTTCGGCGTGTACATTGAAGCTGAAGGTCTTGCGAACCGTGGAACGTTCGTTGTGAATCCCGAGGGCCTTATCAAGGTTGCAGAAATTCATGACAACGGCATTGGCCGTAATGCAGATGAATTGTTCCGTAAGGTACAGGCCGCGCAATTTGTTGCAAGCCATCCGGGTGAAGTGTGTCCTGCGAAGTGGAAGCCCGGACAAGACACGCTCAAACCAAGTCTTAACTTGGTGGGCAAGATTTAATTTCGCATGCGCGTCGATGTGTGTCGATGCGCATTGCTCAGCGCGATCCCACTGACCGCGCTGAGCAGAACAGGAGGACCCCATGTTGACAGAAGATATTATCTCTCAGCTTAAAGAGTACTTTTCAGGCTTGCAAAACGATATCGAATTGCGTGTCGATTCGTCTGCGCACGAAAAACAGAACGAGCTTCTGGAGATGCTCGGGGGGGTTGCGTCCTGTTCTTCCCGTTTGACTATGACAGTTGCTGCAAGTACGGCAGCCGTTCCGAGTTTTGAAATATTTAGAAATGGAGCGTCCACAGGCGTTCGTTTTGTAGGTATCCCTGGTGGTCATGAGTTCAGTTCGCTGATTCTCGCAATTTTAAACGCGGGTGGTGCAGGACGTGAACCGGATAAAAGTCTCAAAGCGCGTATGGCGCGACTGGCCGGTGGGGCAGAGGTCAGAACTTATGTCTCCCTCAGCTGCGAAAATTGTCCCGAAATTGTCCAGTCACTGAATCAAGTTTCGATCTATGGCGGACGCGTTCGTCACACGATGGTTGAAGGCGGTCTTGTTCAGGACGAGCTTGAGAAATTAAACATTCAGGGTGTGCCTGCGGTGTTTGTCGGAGAAAAGCTCGTGCACAGCGGCCGTGGTTCGCTGTTGGATGTATTGACGAAACTCGAAAAGGAATTGGGGACTCTTGAAGACGTTCCGCAGCCCGACGAGAACCTTGGCGCTTTCGACGTTGCTGTGTTGGGTGGCGGGCCTGCCGGTGTTTCGGCTGCGATTTATAGTGCAAGAAAAGGTTTGAAAACAGCACTTGTTGCAGAAAAAATTGGTGGCCAGGTGAACGAAACGCGTGGGATTGAAAATCTTATTTCGGTCCTCTACACCGAGGGACCACAGCTGGCAGCAGGCCTTGCAAGTCACCTCCGCAGCTATCCGGTCGCTATTTTTGAGCATCGTAAATTTCGTTCTTTAACTGACGGTCCGTTGAAGACAATCTCCCTCGAAAGCGGTGAGCATTTGCAGGCATCTCAGGTGATCGTTGCTACCGGGGCTAAATGGCGCACGCTCAATGTTCCTGGTGAGTCCGAATATTTGGGGCGTGGCGTTGCCTATTGCCCACACTGCGATGGGCCGTTTTTCAAGGACAAAAAAGTCGCGGTTATTGGTGGTGGGAACTCAGGCGTTGAGGCGGCGATCGACCTCGCGGGCATTTGTCGCGAAGTTGTTTTGATTGAATTCGCGGATGCACTCAAAGCCGATCAAGTTTTGGTCGACAAGTTACGCTCTCTGGCCAACGTCAATGTCATGGTTTCGTCGCGAACAACAAAAGTATTGGGAGACGGTTCAAAAGTCACAAGCTTTGAGATTGAGGACCGGACCAATGGTGAGCTCAAACAGCTAACTGTTGATGGAATTTTTGTCCAAATTGGTTTGATTCCCAACAGTGAATGTGTGCGTGGTGTCGTAGAGCTTTCCAAATTCGGAGAGATTCAGGTGGATGGAAAGGGTCGAACGTCTGCTCATGGCATCTATGCCGCCGGCGATGTTACGACCACTCCGTACAAGCAAATTATTATAGCCATGGGCGAGGGAGCCAAAGTGGCATTGAGCGCATTTGAGGACCGAATGCGGGGTGAGTAAAGCGGGGCTTTGTCGGGCCTTTTTTACCCGGCTTTGTCCAGATCTTTGGGCTTCCTTTCCTGGACCCCTTTTCGAGCGGCTGTAAATTGGTCGATTTGTTCGCCCGTCGGTTTTGTTCCTAGAAGCTTACGCGCGCGATTACTTGCATAATAGCTGGCTATAATTGCCGTAACTCCGTGCAGCCAAATATTGTGGCTGTAGAGAGGTAAAAGCCCTCCCAACGTTCGTGCAAATGGCAGCATGCCAAGGATGGAGAAAAGACCAGCACCATATGCACTCCATCGTGCGTAGGTTTTGGATGAATCAACACCGGTATAGGCGATCAACCCGACAACACCCCACAGAGCGTGCAGAACATTGAGTAGAGAATTGACTGGGAAAATTGCAAACAAAAGGCCAAAGGCTGACGTGATTGTCATACGAGGTGCATCAACGGGCGGCACGGACACGAAAAATGAGACGAATCCAAAAATGCCCAGCAAAAAGAAAACAGCCCCTGAGATGAGTGCATAAATTCTTGTTTGCATCACACATTTCCTTTCGAGGTGGGTGAAATAAAATCACATGGACACGCTTTAAAAAGGGCACTGCTGATGGGGGTACTGTAGTGTATTTCTGAAGAATTGATCACCGCAATTACACTATTTTGCCGTATGACTTTCCCAGACCTGCTTATTTTTCTTGCTGTTCGGTTTGTTCTGGGAACATTGATGAGTTCTGAGCTCGTTGCAGAGCGCCGAAATAACTTGCCTAAGATCGATTTGCCGAGCAGCCAGCCAAAAGTTTATGACGAGGCCAATCGTTTGGGCTGTTCTTTCGAATTTTTTTTTGCTAGGAAGACTCCCGCTCGTTTGAGCTTCAATTGGCCTGCAACAGGGGTATTGTTTGTCAGACTCGAATGACACTGCGTCGACTTGTGAGCCGACCATCGTTTCGACCGATTCCGGTCATGGTCCAAAATCAAAAATACATTCTTTAGTGATTGGGGCAATTGGCGTTGTCTTTGGTGATATCGGAACCTCACCACTTTACGCCATCCGTGAATCCTTTCATGGAGAACACGGTTTTAAAGCGAATCCGACAAATATTTTGGGTGCGTTATCGCTCATCTTCTGGTCGTTGATGCTTATTGTCAGTTTAAAATACGTCGTTCTTATTTTGAGGGCAGACAATAAAGGTGAAGGGGGAATTCTTGCCCTTGAAACTCTTGCTCGTAAGAACGGTGGCATTCGCACTGAGAGAGTTGCGCAAATTATCTTGATGCTCGGGATTTTTGGCTCAACCTTGCTTTATGGTGATGGGATTATCACGCCCGCGATTTCTGTGTTGTCCGCCCTAGAAGGCTTGAAAATGGCCACGCCGATGTTCGAGCCCTACGTCCCTCTGATCACGATTGCAATTTTGTTTGCGCTGTTTTCGGTGCAAAGATTTGGTACCGATCGCATTGGCGCCATTTTTGGCCCCATCACGGCGTTCTGGTTTTTAGCCTTGGGAGTTCTGGGTCTTCAAAAGATTGTTGAACATCCGGCTGTTCTGCAAGCCGTTAATCCGTTGTATGCCTTACAATTTTTTTCTGAAAATGGATACAAAGGGTATTTGATTCTGGGAACGATTTTTTTAACTGTCACGGGTGGAGAAGCTTTGTATGCGGACATGGGCCATTTCGGAAAATTGCCCATTCGCATTGGATGGTTTTCACTGGTTCTTCCCTGTCTTTTGTTGAATTACTTTGGTCAGGGTGCTCTGATTCTCCAAGATCCAACAGCGGTCGAAAATCCATTCTACAGACTTGTGCCCTCATGGGCTTTGTACCCAATGGTCGGGTTGGCAACGATGGCGACAGTCATTGCCTCACAAGCTCTGATTTCAGGTGTCTTCTCGCTAACAAAGCAAGCGATTCAATTAGGATACTTTCCTCGTATGAGGGTGATTCATACGTCAGACCTGCAGATCGGTCAGATTTATGTTCCATTCGTCAACTGGGCATTGTGTTTGGGAGCTATTTGGTTGGTTATTGAATTCCAGACTTCATCTGCGATGGCGGCTGCCTATGGGATTGCTGTGTCTTTGACGATGTTGGTCACGACGATACTCGCTTTTGTGGTAGCACGTGCTGTCTGGAAGTGGTCAGCAGCATTGGTCACAGGTGTTTTTGTTCCGTTGATCTTAATTGATTTTGCCTTTTTTGGTTCAAACTCTCTGAAAATTCTTAATGGCGGTTGGATTCCACTTGTGATTGCTTGTGGGATTTACTTGCTGATGGTCACCTGGATTCATGGACGTAAGTTATTGGCTGCAGGTCTGGCGGAACATTCAATTCCCTTTTCCTCTCTGATTGACGAGTTTGTTCACCGCCATCATGGCCGAGTTGAAGGCACGGCTGTTTATATGTCGGGTCGTCCTGACACTGTGCCCTTGGCTCTAAGTCATAATCTTAAGCATAATAAAGTGATGCACGAGCGTGTTTTTCTCATTACTTTTGTCACAAAAGATATCCCTCACGTGAAGCAGGAACACAGGCTTGATGTTGAAGAACTCACATCAGGTTTGTTTCGTATCAAGGTGTCCGTTGGTTTTATGGACGACGCCGATTTTTCGGGTGTTCTCTGTCTTGCTAACGACAGAGGGTTGAATATTGATTCCGATAGGACCACTTTTTTTCTTGGTCGGGAGATCGTTTTGGCGACGTGCAAAGCCGGAATGTCGCTGTGGCGGGAGCGTTTGTTCGCGTTTATGGGACGTAATGCGTTGTCTCCGGTGTCATATTACAACCTTCCTGCCAAGCAGGTGATGGAAGTTGGAGTTCAAATAGAAATTTAGTTTCTCTGTTGATGCGTGCACACATCGTGCACGATGTATGACCTGAAGATTTGTCTTTTCCCGCGTGTCTCGAGTGAAAAGTTATTGAGCATGTCTATTTTCTAGACACCTGTTTTTTGTTGTCAGCTCTTTTTTTTATAAGGATTTTCGCTACTTTTGGGTGACGCTCTTTTGGCATGTCTTCTGCTTTGAGACTTGACGGATTCACGTCATGTGTGGCGTGAAGCTTCTGTAAGGGAGCGCAAAGTTATGAACGGCAGCCAAAAAACATATCTTCGAGTTGCGGCATTGGTCGCTCTGAGTTCTCTTATGCTGTTCGCGCAGGCATGCAACGATTCGAGCTTCGGGTCTTCGCGCGCGAATGGCCCCTCACCTTCTCTTAAGCCCGATGGCAAGAGCACTCCGCCTGAAGGAGGGTCTTCTGGTGGCCCGCAGCCGCCCCCGCCTGTCGTTCATCCTCCTTTTGTGGAAGCCGGTAAGTCTTTCGATCTCTACGTCGTCATGGATAAATCAGGTTCGCTGTATGTAGAACCTGAAACACAGGTGCCGAACACGGGAAGCGATGTTGCCTGCAAGCGTTTTGATGCTTTGCTTGATTTGACGGATTCATTGCGGAGCAAATTGAATTCAAGCGAAAGAGTTCGTTTGTCGGTCATCACCTTCAGCAAAGATTCCAGTGTGCTTGGCGTGGTGGATCATGCAATGGCCAAATCGCGTGCGCAATTAAGTCAACTCTTCCGTGCGGGAGTTTGTGACAATCCAGATTATGAGACAACAAATTATGAGCGCGGAATTAGTGCGCTCTTGCAGACACACCAAATCAACACAAAAAGCAGCAGAGAAAAGCTGCAAATTGAGAGCGTCATCTTTTTTTCCGACGGAGCCGCAAAAGATACCGATGTTCACCTCTTGGCGCAGTCAATCAACAATCTTAATTCAGCTTTTCCCAGCCGTGTCTACGGTGTCCTTTTAGGTAAGACGCTTGATCAGTGTGTGCTGACGGACATGTTTGGGCGAAACCTCTCCACGAGAGAGTGTCTTCTCAAAGTTGTTGGTAACGAACCAGCTAAGCTCATTGGTGTTGAAGATGCCAATGGTTTGTCTGCAGCGTGGTCGGATTTAGTCAACAAATAATCTATGATCCGTCGTATCAAGCAGAAGGCTCTCCGAGAGTTTTGTGAGTGCCTTCGTAGCTAAGGCGGAACCACAGTGAACCATCAACATGATGCTGACGGCTCTTCTCGGCAGCAGCCAAAGGCTGGAGCCTTTTGGCTTTTTGAATTGACGAGGGCTTGCCGGCCTTATCAATGGGTAAAAAATCTTCTTGTCCTATTGCCGTTTCTGCTGGCTCATAAAATGGCCGATCAGGACGCTGGACTCAGGGCTGTTCTTGCGGCTTTTATCTTTTGTTTGGTTTCTTCTTCGGTTTATATTTTTAACGATATTTCTGACATCGAGGTAGATCGGTTACATCCACTTAAAAAAATGCGGCCCTTTGCATCAGGGACAGTCAGAGTGGGCCATGGAATTGCATTTGCCGTGGGTCTTTTGGCGGTGGCGTTCACTTTAGCCAGTTCATTGCCGCAATGGTTCTCTGTGACGATTCTTCTCTATTTGGTCCTTAATGTTGCGTATTCTTTAAAGCTCAAGAAAATTCACAGCGTCGATGTTGTTGCCCTGGCAGCCATGTATACCGCTCGCATTATTGCAGGCGCACAGGCATCAGGCTTAAGAATGAGTGCATGGCTGGCCGCGTTTTCAATATTTTTCTTTTTTGGCATGGCTCTTCTGAAAAGGTATTCGGAGGTTGCTTGCCAAGATTCTGGACAAATACGCGGACGAGGGTACGTAGCGGAAGATAAGCTGCCCCTGATGATCCTTGGAATCTGCAGTTCTCTGCTCTCGATGGTCGTGATGTCGCTTTACATCAACAGTCCTCAAGTGGCAGGCTTGTATTCTCGGCCACAGATCTTGTGGTTGACTTTGCCGTTCTTTTTAATGTGGATCTCAAATATTTGGGTATCTGCTGGACGTGGCAAGATTCGCAATGATCCTATTGTCTATGCGATTAAAAATCCGCTCTCCTATGTCGTTGGGATTTTGCTTTTGTTTGTGATTTTGGCGGCACTATGAGGAGTCTTGTCTCATGTTTTGAGACGACTGAATCGAGACCTGCCCGTAGTTGGGGAGGAACGGTCGCGGCCGTGCATGATGAACAGTGGATGTGGAGTTCGTCGGAACAGCTTCCGGCGACCGCAACACAGTTATCATCACATGCTGACAGATTTGTTCTGCCTTTTGGCCTCGGCCGCAGTTATGGCGACTCCTGCCTAAACTCTGACAATATTCTGGTCCGCACAACCCGTTGTAAACGCTATTTGGCCTTTGATGAAAACAGCGGCGTCCTTCGGGTTGAATGTGGTGCAACCCTTTCAGATATTCTCAGCGATTTTTTGCCGCGAGGTTGGTTTTTGCCCGTCACTCCAGGGACACAATATGTCACTGTCGGAGGTGCTATTGCCAATGATGTTCATGGTAAAAATCATCATCGCGTTGGAACATTCGGATGTCATACGGTCGGGTTTGAACTTTTGAGGTCTAACGGTGAGCGCCTTTACTGCTCTTCGGAGGTCAATAGTGACTTTTTTGCAGCGACTATTGGTGGGCTCGGTTTGACCGGACTGATTACGTGGGCTGAAATCCGCTTGCGTCGTGTGACGAGTTCGCTCATTGCACAAGAAAGAATAAAATTTCGCTCGATATCAGAATTTTTAAAGCTGTCTGAAGAGTCTGCAGAGAATTTCGAATACACAGTCAGCTGGATTGATTGTCTGGCTCGAGGGCGAGATTTAGGGCGTGGAGTATTTATTAGAGCTAACCATCTTCAAACAGCAGATGCAGAATTTTACAAAATAAATCGGTCAGGTCTAGATCGAAAGTTATCAATGCAGAGTTATTCAAGTTTAGCAAGCATTCCATTTAATTTTCCTTCGTTTGTTTTAAACACCGTCTCGATGCGCCTTTTCAATTCAATTTACTATGCTCAGCAAATACGGAGAGTCGTATCGCGTCGCAGCGAGTCCGTGGAATTTTTTTATCCTCTCGATTCTATCCGCCATTGGAATCGTATTTATGGTTCTCGCGGCTTTTATCAGTGGCAATGCGTGTTGCCATTTGGAAACGAAACGACTGCAATTCTCGCTGTGTTGCAGAAAATTTCATCCTCAGGTTTGGGTTCGTTCTTGGCTGTTCTTAAAGTTTTCGGCATGCAAAAATCACCGGGAATGCTTTCTTTCCCCCGATCAGGTGTAACTTTGTCGCTTGATTTTCCAAACCGTGGAGAGCAGACACTCGATTTGCTCAAGACCTTGGATGGCATTGTTCTGGCCGAAGGTGGACGGCTTTATCCGGCTAAGGACGCTCGCATGACGCGTGAGACTTTTCTTGCAGGTTATCCCTGTTGGAATGAATTTTCAGCGTTTATTGATCCGTTGTTTTCTTCATCCTTCCTGAGGAGGCTTAACCTGTGTCGCAGGTCGAACGTTCGATCCTGATTTTTGGTGGAACATCTGCCATTGCCTTTGCATGGGCCGAGATTGTCGCCCGAAGCGGGGCGTGCTTGTTCTTGGTGGGCCGTGATCAGAAAAAACTGGAAGACTCTGCATCACATTTGAGAATCAAATATCGATGCCGGGTTGGAACCTACGTGGCAGATCTAAATCTGGTGGAAACCCACCAAAGCGCTATCAAACAAGCGCTCATATTTTTGGGTGGGCGGCTTGATATTGTTCTTCTTGCTCAGGGGCAGTTAGGGGATGAGTTGTTGGCGCGGTCTAGTTTTGATGAAAGCCACAGAATCATTCAAACCAATTTTCTCTCCTATGTGAGCATTTTTACACACATTGTGCCGCTCATGAAAAAACAGGCCTCTGGTCAGCTCGTTGCCCTGTCTTCGGTGGCCGGAGACCGGGGACGTTCTTCCAACTATGTTTATGGTTCGGCGAAAGCTGGCCTGAGCTGTTATCTGTCGGGATTGCGGGGTGCTCTGACAGGAAGTGGTGTTGAGGTCATCACAGTCAAACCGGGTTTGGTTGATACTCCGATGACGGCTTCTTTTCGGAAAGGGGCCCTGTTCAGTTCTGCAGAGTGTGTTGCCCGCTGCATTGATCGAGGCCTTGCAAAGAACAAGCCCATCATTTATGCGCCTCGCTGGTGGCAGATGATTATGTTTGTCATCGTGCATATTCCTGAGTTTTTATTTCGTCGGATTCAATGGGAGCGAGGGGATTGAAACGCTTCGAACTAGTGGCGACAGGGCCTTCGAGTGGATTGATTTGGGGCGTAGGGCTTAGGCCATCACATTTTGCTGATTGGCATCAGTCGGTTGAGGTCCCTGTGCTGGAGCTGATGGCTGACAATCTTTTGCACCACGAGGGAGGTCCAGCACTGTGGCATTCCTTGGCGCTAGCGCGACGGGCCCCCTCTGTTGTGTTGCACGGAATAGGCTTGAATATTGGTGGCGCCGATGAATTGTCTTTGAGCTATTTAGATGGTCTTCGAAAGTTGGTGAAGTTATTTTCGCCCCTCGTTGTCTCGGATCATCTATGTTTTACGAAATTCAACGGACGTCAAAGCTATGAGCTTCTGCCGTTAGTTCGCAACCGAGCTATGCTTGAGCATGTTGCGCAAAGAGTTGACCAAGTGCAGCAGTTTTTGGGTTGCCGTTATTCTCTAGAAAATGTGTCTGCCTATGTTGAATTTAAAGATGACCGTTATTCCGAAGGCGAATTCTTGAGTGAAATCTCTTCGCGAACAGGGTGTGGTATTCTTTTGGATGTCAATAATATTTTTGTTAATGCGAAAAACTTTAATCGAGATCCTGACGCGGAATTAGGGCAATACGATTTATGTGCAGTCACACAGCTTCATGTTGCCGGCCATTCTTCCGCACAAGATTTTCTTTTTGATACTCATGACACGCCCGTTTGTGAAAAAGTCTGGCAAATGTTGGCAGGTGTCCTTGAGCGCATCGAAAATGACAGGCAGCAGTCACGTTTTCCTCTTCCGGTGATTCTAGAAAACGACCATGCAGACACACCATTATCATCACTCAATGAAGAAATTCATCAAGGACGGAGGCTTTATGAACTCAGCAGGTCGTCCTGATTTTTTGAGCTACCAGCAAGATTTCATCACATGGTTGACGGCTTTGGATGAAAGGAATGCTTGGGATTGTGCTGTTGCAGCTCTTTTAAAAGATGACTGTGTTTACAGGCTGTCGGCATATCAAGGGAGTTATCTAGGGCGCGTCACTAAAAACCTGTCCGAGACCCTTTTTGAGCCGTGTGAAAAAATTTTTGGTAAAGATGAAGTTTTTCGTGTGCTGGCTTCCTTTTTTAAACTGCATCCACCCTCGACTGATTCATTGACCGATGCTGCGCTCGCACTTCCTTCATTCATTCGTGCCCAGCAAGTGCGACCTGAAGTGTTGTTGTTTGCGGATCTCGTAGAGGTCTCATTGATTCGTTGGAGGCTCTTGACAGGCGATGATCCCTCCGAAAAGAGGCTCGATGTCGCTGCGCCCTTGTCTAATGTTTTCTTGCTGTCCACTGCTCATTATATTCACCCAACCGGGCATCATGATTTGGGGCGTACATGGCAAGTCTCAACAGGCGCGGAGGCAATGCTTCCCAACGCAGATGTGTGGCAGGAAATTCTTGCAGAAAAAGTAGGAGTTATTCTTGCAAAGACTTCACCGACAATGCTCTCGGTTGTAAGTGTTCCACCTGCTTTGGTTTCGTTTGTAACCGCACTCATTGAAGGTCATTCGGTCGAGGATGCGATAGAGGCGCTCGATGATAAACAATATTCAAGTTTACCTTTTCTTTTAAACGAATTTTTATCAAAAATTGCATCTTTAGGGATGCTGAAGGACACCTGATTCCGTTCGTGATGAGGGATGAAATTTTTGGCACTGTTTTTGGAGTCAGTTGCCATTCCTGCTAGAGTCATTCAGAGCTAGAGGAGGTCGTTTCATGGCACAAGAGTCAATTTCTCCAAAAGACCTATCCGATTTCCTATTGTTTTCGCTGCTTGTGCCCGAGGAGTGCCACATCATTGCTCCTTTGTTCAGGGAGCAGAGCTTTGCAACCGGAGAGACTCTGATCCGGCAGGACGATACGTCAACGCATTTATTTCTGATCACTTCCGGAATTATAGAAGTGCGATTGCCATTGATTGCTCCGTTGGCATCGACGAGCGTGGCGAAGTTTGGACCTAAAGAATGCGTCGGTGAGCTCACACTCGCAAAGATTGCACGCAGGGCAGCCTCTGCTGTTGCTCACGTTGAGAGCCGCTGCTGGGTTGTAGATACTGTGAAACTGATCGAGCTCTTTGAACAGCATCCCAAGATTGGTTATCACGTGTACAGAAAGCTTTCAGAAATTATCACCGAACGTCTGATTGCCACTAACATGATGTTGAGAAATTCAGAGAGTCATCTTTGATTAAATTTTTTCATGAAAAGGTGTTTTCTGGAAAAAGATCTTTTACTTGTTTTTCTGGCTTTCGGAACTGATCCGTTTTTTTTCGTTCGAGAGGTGTTTGCTTTTTTCCGCGATGGTCTGCAAGACCGAAGATTCCATCGGGCGAAAACCGCACGCAATCCAATAAAACTTTCTGCCATTTCTGTTTTTTAATGCCAGCTGCTCGACAGAGAGAATGCTCTTGATCTCATCCTCAAGGTTTTCCAGCTTGCGTTTCAAAAGCCGTGCGTTTTCCTCAGAAACATAACCTATCGACAATTTGAAATATTCATTTGTACGTTGAAAGTCACTCTTAAAAAACTCATTGATGCTTACGCTGCTGTACTTTGCCCACAGACTTCCGCCGGGGCTTATTCTGGCATTGCAGCTAACAAGGGTCTTCAAGGTGTCATTGGTTTGATATTCAACGAGACCCAGCGTTTCAAGCTGACGCAGTGTTGCAACCAATTGAGCGTTGGTTAGACTGCTCATTTTGGTGAGAATATCCTCAAAACCATTCCCTCGAGCAACCAGGAAGAAGACAACAAAGAGCAATTCGTCGCGGCTGAGCGCCTCCTCCTGTTCTGCAGTGAATGTGTCTCTCTGCTCGCCTGCAACCGACTTTAAATCAGAGAGAAGTTCATCGAGGCTCACGCTGAGGGCACGGCAAATGTCATCAAGGGTATCGAGGCTTAGTCGTTCTTCGGAAAAGTAACGCTTGACCGAAACCTCCGAAATGTTGAGTATTTTCGCAAGCGTTGCGTACGTTACGCCGTTTCTGCGCATCCGCATGCGGATGGCTTCAAGAATACGTCTCTTTTCACTCATGTGTCCTCCGGCCGGTGTCACCTGAAAAACAACCGGCACGGGTATTTTCGAATCCAAATGACGGTGTTTTCAACCCGGCAATAAATGTTCAGCAAGTTCTCTGTCACTAAAGCGGATTAAACGGCGTGCGTTTGACCTTTCTTTGACACGGTCGCGATCTCCTGAACGGTTGAGCTTTTCAAGCATGTGATCTGAGAGTTCGGCCAGTGCGCGGTATAAATTTGCATCGCTCTTGCTCACGACAGTGCCTTTGAAGCGGCCGTTTCGCACATTCAATTTGACGCTGAACAAGTCGGGGCCGCTTTGTGTTGGCGAATTTTGCATTTCTAGCGTCAAAACTATTTTACTAACCCTGAGTTCATCAAACTTTTCAATGATTGGTTCAATCCTGTCTAGAACTGCAGTCTTCACAAGATCGGAACGAGTCATGTTTTTGAATTTCACCTGAATCATTGTGCAACCTCCTTGGAATAAGACTTGTGCGCTAGAAGTCCGGGCTTTCGACAACCTGAGTTGACAAAAGAAAGCCACCGTCGGATCTCCCGAATTAAAGGTTACGAGGTATTGCTAGATTGTTAAAATATATAAAAAAAATATTCTTTATCATTTTAATCTATATAGAAAAAAGATCTTGAAGCTTGGTTGCGATGGGGTGGGGGATTTTTCTCTGAGCGGAAACGAGAAATATTTCCTCATGTATTCCTTGCAACATGCCGATTTCAACAAGTTCTTGACTGGCTAGCTGGCGCTCTACTGCATGGGGGGCTGTCGGAATGAGTCCTATGCCACTGACGGCGATGAGTTTCTTGACCGAAATGTCCTGGCTCTCAACGACAACGTTGAGTTCAATTTTGTTCAGCTTAGCCCAGTGATCTAAGTCTTGTCTGAGCTTACTGTCGTAGGTGGGCAGAATCATCGGCGCACCAGAGATTGATTTGGGGAAGCCTTTGCGAAGGGCTTTGAATGCGGGTGCTCCAAAAAATGCTACGTTTCTTTTTGTGATGGACTTTGCAAACAGTCCTTTTCCGTCAACACCTGTCGGGAGGAAGTTAGTGAGCATTAGGTCCATTCTATGCGCTGCTAGTTCGCGGATGAGTTCATCACTTTTGCCTTCAGACAATGTGATCTGACAAGGCGCGATGCGGAGCGCTTGCCTGACAAGCTGTAGGATGATTTGTTTGGGAACGCTGTCTAAAGCGCCCAGATGCAGGGATGGGGTCAGGGGCTTCATCCTGTCGTGCAGAACCTCATACATTTCGGAGCCCATCCGGAAGATGTTCTTTGCGTAGTCGAGTGCAATTTTGCCCTGCTCTGTGATGACGAGGCGCTTATGCCGCCTGTCGAAAAGTGGAACGCCTAGGGTGTGTTCGAACTGCTTGAGTTGTGCTGAGAGCGAGGGTTGTCCAATTCTTAGCTTTTCAGCCGCCCTAGAGACCGAGCCTTCTTCGGCGATTGTCTTGAAATAGAAGAGGTGGTGATAGTTAATCCAGGGATTCATGACTTCAACCTGATTTGTTAAAATAGATGACAAATGTTGATTTTATCGATTTTACTTATATGCTCAATCCATCGATAAGTGAAGCGGTATAAGGAGTAAGGAGCATGATACTTTTTCCATTCGCAGATTATTGGTGGTTTTATCTCGCATTTACAGTGTTTGTTTTGGCAGTTCTTGCGCTGGATTTGGGGGTCTTTCATAAAAACGCTCATGAGGTGAGCTTCAAAGAGGCGTCGGTTTGGACTGCAGTTTGGATCGGTCTTGCCTTCGTTTTTAATTTTTTGTTCTACCTCTATGCAAGGCATACTTTTACGACTGATCCTAAATATACAAGCCTTCCTGACTTTGATGCCCTGACACAGGCAAAAAATTCTGCGCTCGAGTTTTTAACCGGATTTGTTGTCGAAAAGTCTTTGGCTATTGATAATATTTTTGTTTTTGCGGTTGTATTTTCTTATTTTGGAATTCCAAAAATCTACCAGCACCGGGTGTTGTTTTGGGGAATCATTGGTGCTCTTATCTTTCGTGGCATCTTTATTGCCATGGGCTCGGTGCTAATGCAGTACCACTGGATTGTTGTCTTTTTCGGAGCCCTGTTGATTTTGACTGGTTTTAAGATGTTTTTTGCAGGAACAAAGCCCCAAAACCTCGAAAATAATTTTATCGTCAATATGCTTAAGAAGGTTTTTCGCGTTCACCCGACGCTGGAGGGACAAAATTTCTTTATCAGAAAAGAAGGCCTTATTTACGTTACGCCTCTCTTTTTGTCTGTCGTATTTCTTGAATTGACAGACATCATTTTTGCAGTGGATTCCGTTCCTGCTATTTTTGCACTGACTAAAGAACCTTTGATTGTTTTTACATCGAATATCTTTGCAATATTGGGTCTTCGGTCGATGTATTTCATGCTCGCTGGCGTCATGGATCGATTCGCTTATATTAAATATGGTTTGGCCTCGGTTCTTGTCTTTGTCGGCTTGAAGATGGTCTGGCTTAATGATGCGTTCGGCGGAAAATTTCCTATCAGCTGGTCGCTCGGAATTATCGGCTTTCTTATTGGCTCATCGATTCTCTTTTCATGGGTTGCAGATCGTCGGAAGAGTTCGGCAGTGAGTTAATTAAAGGTGTTCCCCCATTGTGGTGGATGTCATTCGGGTGCGCAGGCACCGAACCTTTCCGCTTTAGAGGATGCTAAAGCTGAGTTGCTGGACTATCTGGCCAACAGCTCTGACTTTAAGTGAGTGCGATGGATTTTCCTGCCGCGCCCTTCGGGGCGTGCTTTTAAAAATTGTAAACGAAGTCATCTCATCACCGCTTCTAAAACTAAAAATTTTGAAGTTCGCTCAGCTGCGGCAGCTTGCCGAGTGAGGATTCGTTAGATGCGACTTCATGAACAACCAAGAAAAAAGTGCTAACGCACGCGGGCTCTTGCAGTCATGTGCGTGAATGAATGACGCTCCAGTAATCCAGTATGTTGGCATAGCACCTTGGTTCCTCTGAGAGTGTGGACTGGTCTTGATATTTGCTCACCTGTTTAAAAATGGATTAAAATATTTCCCAGCTGAGCTGGCCAACAATGATTGTCAAAAATTGGAGTTTTAAATGTTTGGTCTGATGACTTCTTTCTTGAATCAAATGTTGATGAAGATTTTTCTCATCGCTTTTTGTGGATTGTTCGCTGCTTGTGTGGAGAGGCACGTGAATGAAAGTGGATATTTATCGACAGGAGGCAGGATGTCTTTAGAGGGAGAAATGAAATCTGCCGGTTTGACAATTGTACAAGGTGGTATGGAAATTGATCTTGCATATGCCAAGGATGATCCCACCGGTCAATTGAATTTTCTCAAAAAAAATGTGTACGGAACAATGCGTCAATGCTTTCTACAGCCAGAAGTCGCGGCAAAACTGAATTCTGCTCAAATCCTTTTAAAAAAGCGACTTGGTCATCAAGCAACGCTTGTTTTGTTTGATTGTGCCAGACCGCGTTCGGTGCAAAGAGCTATGTGGGCGATTCTTCCGGATAGTCGCTATGTCGCAAATCCGGAGACTGGTTCAAGACATAATTTCGGAGCATCCGTTGATTTAACGTTTCGGGATGCTGGCGGGTCCATTGCCGACATGGGGGTTCCTTTTGATCATTTTGGACCAGAGTCTGCTTTCGATTACGAGGGTGTCTCTGACTCGGCTAAGAAAAATCGTTTGATCCTGCGTCAAGTGATGCAGGACGCGGGTTTTATTCCTTATGATGCCGAATGGTGGCATTTCGATGGAGTCGCTAATCCCAGAGAGCGATTTAAAATTCTTGATTTTTGAGATTTGTCCCCTTAATTGCGCCACTTTTCATTGAAAATATTTTTTTCTATCGCTCATACTCGAGACCGAGAAAGTGATGCACCTGCTTTTTTGTCTGCGCATCGATGATGCGCGAGAACAATTTTAATTCGGGCTTCAAAGGCCGCGCGTCAATTTAATTCTGCCGAAAGTATCCGTCACCCCAGTGCCAAAGTCTCCCGTAAATCCCCTGTAGTCAGTTTCAAAGTTGGTACCGACTTCTTTGCTCAGATCAACTTTATAAATCACTGGGTCATTATCTGTTCCTAAGCTGACACTCACATCATAGGTTCCGTCCGCATTTTTCTTGATCATCGAGTCATCGATTCCGACCGACAATTTTCGGTTCGCGCCCTTCAAAGTCGTCCAGTTGTTATCATCGTCAGGCATGACGCTGGCCGCAAAGGGTGTTCCTTGGTCGTTGAGAATCAACGTCATCCAGCCATCGACGCTGCGCGGCTGAGCGCATGTATACGCACCTGCGAAGGTCCCTTGGCAAGAAGACGTTTGCCAAGAATAACCCCGTATAGATCCCGCCTTGCCTGCGAAGACGAACAATGATTCTGGAAAAACCGTTGTAAAAAAGTACGCACGGTTGGTGGGGAAGCCGGGATTTGGTCCTGAAGTCGGGCGGCCCTTGTTGTAAAAACGGAGCATGCGGTTGACGTCGATGACCATAGTGAGCGTGGACTTTTGTCCCGCGGCAATTTTCAAGCCATCCTTGATGGGAAATTCAAGATTCACATTATCGAGGCGATTGTCCCAACCTTTACTCAAGTAGATTTCTGTTTCTTGTGCAGTCACATTTTTAAAGTCTGTGTGCGGCGGAGTAATGCTCTCGTTCGTTGTCGATTTATCTGCCTGAGTGCAATACGTTTGAGGTCCTGCGCTGTTGTTTGCATTCGTGTTGTCGTTAGCGACAAAAGTTGCGCTCACACAGCCTTTGATTTTTGCCTTTGGCGCAAAAGTGACGCTCAGAGTCGTATAATTTTGCGCAGAGACGTCAAGGAGTCCGGCTGGTTCTGTCATCTCAACAGCTTCACCTTGGTCATTTGTCAGCTTGCAGGAGCCGTCGGGTTGAGGTGTGATCAATTGACCGTCTTTATCCACGCCGCATTTGCAGGTTTGTCCGGCGGAAAGAGTGATGGGTGTACCATCCGCTTTGTAACAGTCATATGTTGTGAACAGCTGACTCAAGTCGATGTTGGAACCGCTGACTTTGATCGGTTTGCCCGTATCACTTTTGAAGATATTCACTTGAGCATTGCTACTTTTGAGGTCCATACTCAGAATGCTGACTTCAAAACTATCAGGCGCACCGGAAGCAATAGATTCTGGTTGTGCAGCCTCAGGTGCAAGCAATTGAGGAGATAGTTCTAAAAAGGGAGATGAACCTTGAGCGTTAGAATTAGCTGCAGCAAAGTTCAGAGCCAATTGTCCCATATTTGTCGATTCTGAAGCACCAGATTTCTTTTTACCACAGCCGCCCACAATCGCTGCTGAGCTTGCGATCAGCGTCCCTGCTGTGACTATGTGGCGCCAGTTCCGCGCCTTACGATGGATCCTTTGAAATACCGTCATAAACAACCTCCTTGTTTTCGGTTCATTCGGTTCTCAAAATTGACTGTCCCGTGATAGTAACACCTGAGCTAAGGTCGAAAGTTTGAGCGTGATGAGAATTCCTTTGCAGTTTCCGCCAAAGGGGTTGCAGTCTCAGAAATTTGACTGACTTATTGTTTCGGAAAGATTTTCTCAGATGCCACATCGTTTTGAAGTTCAGACACGGTCATTTGGCCCGCACCGAGCACTTTTACGCGCACTGCTTTTGAAAAGTGCAGATGAAGTGCAAATTTTTGCAAAGCATTTTGATCTCGATGTGACTGAAATTTTGGTGTCTGATCGCAAAGTCTCGCAGGACGCCATCGTTGGACTCTGGCAATTAGCTGAACGCGTGTCTCTTTTCTATCCCTTCATCGCCATGGAAGCGGCTCGGTTATTCCAGTTGACCGATTTGGGGGAGCGCGGTTGGCTATTGAGTTCTGCACAGGACCTTTCTGTGGTCATTGGTGCACTGCGGGAGTTCTTGTTACATGACAATTTGTCAGTTGTTGAACTCGGTCATGAAGTTGTTTTTCGTTGGACACCCGACGGTCATTTCCCTCAACCAATGAGTCTGTATTGGTTGAGTGTTGGCTTACAATTTTTATTCGGTCAGGGGATTCTCCTCGGTCGAGAGACTCAGGTGATACTGCCGGAAATCTGCAGACCGTCCACTCAAAGAGTGCAAGATGCCTTGTTGAACAGATTTGCTTCTGATTTTGGATTGACTGTGATTTTTAGGGGTGACGATGTTGAGTTGCGGTTCAATGCACAGGCTTTGGCAAAGACCCTTCGTACTGCCGATGAAACCGTGTTTCAGTTTTTTCTTAAGCGCTGCCGTGAACAGGCTCCGCATGATGACACCGATAAATTACTCTCCAAAGAAACTCTGCTCATTGATAAAGTCAAAAAACTTCTTTTGTGCCATTTGTCGTCTTCTGAATTTGGCAGCATTGCTATTGCTTCCGAACTTGGGATTTCGACCCGAACACTTGAACGCGCCTTGGCAAAGGAAAAAATGAGTTTGCGATTGTTGAAACAAGACTTGCAGCGTAAAACAGCCGAAGAAATGCTGGTCATGGGAGTTCGTGCGAAGGAAGTAGCCGCTCAGATTGGCTTTGAAGATGTCACAGCTTTTTCCCGCGCTTTTCAAAAATGGACCGGATCTTCACCAACACAATTCAAAAAGAAGAAACAGCATGGTTAATCAGAAGCCGCAAAAAAATATTTACTCATTCAATACCTTCGGTGGCAGGCCTTTGTTTCGGTATCTTCTTCTGGAGCATCGCAATGAATTTTTGCAAACACTTTCCTCATTGAATTTGAAAACCGAAGATGTTTTGCAAGGAGATCTTCTTTTGTCAGGCGAGCAACAGGGGGCGCTCTTTGGATTGGCCTGTCAATTAAGAACAAAAGACAAAATGATAGGATTTCGCTCTGCGAAAATTCACGACATCCATGATTCAGGATTGCCGGGAATTTTGGCTCGCAGCTGCGGGACTGTGCGTGAGATGGTCGATCTTCATGAAAAATATTATGTCAAACTGGACTCCGAGGGTGTTCTTTCGCGCCTGTCGTTTTCCGAAAAAACGCTGAGCTATGTTTTTGATAAACTTGCATATGCTCCCTTTGCAATGCAGGAGTACGCGCTTGCAAGCACTTGGGTCGCTTTGACTTCTCTTGCTCCTGAAATCAAAAGTCAGACGCTATCTTTTGAGTTTCCGGGAACAATGGATGGACATGGACTCGACTTAATGGCCGTATCCGAACTTGAGAGTGAATTTTCTATTAAGATCATTTTTTCAGCAGGACGCCTCGCGCTGACTCTCAAAAAAGATGTCATGGACGTGACAATTCCAACTGTTGATCCAAGCCTTAAGCTTCTTTTGGAAAGAAAGTTGCGTGTGTTGACGTGTGACACGCTCGCAGAAGATTCAGACGAACTTCGGTCTCAGGTTTTTACTGCCATTTTGGCACTGAGAGATGCCTCTCAGCCGATCAGTATCGATGCGGTTGCGCAGTATATGGGGATCAAGAGCGAAGCACTCGCCTACGCGCTCCGCTCACACGGAATTCATTTCCAGAAACTGAAGGCTGTGGTGGAGTGAAATTCTTCCAAAAGATAAATGAATGTCGTTGGAACAATGACGGGTCAAGAGACTGGGATAGGGTGGGGTGGCTGACGGGATTTGAACCCGCGCATGATGGAATCACAATCCATTGTCTTAACCGCTTGACTACAGCCACCACGATGACTGGCGAGGCTTTAACGAGTTGACCTGCAAGTGTCAAGACCTGTCTGCTTGCCCGGCCCGCTGAATTCGGGCATGAACTTCAGACGCTTTCAGGACCCACAGTTTTTTTTCGGGTTCATTCACTTGTTTTCGGTCCGCATGGGGTGTCCTGACCCATGGGGTCCTTCTCGGAGGAACTCTCGGGTGGTTGCTTCGTCCCAGTCCAAGTCATCTTCATCAACATCAACATCTTCTGCTGCATCGGCAGCCTCACAAAGCGGCCACAGCGGCCAAGCGTCTGAGAGGAGCCCTCTCCTGTCCCGCTCGAAGCGCCGAGTTTCGCTCTACGGCGTGGGTATTTCAGCCCCAGGGGCAGCCAACGTGCGTGAGTTTCTCTCTCTTGTTCAGGAGGGTAAGCCAGCTCTTAGCCCCATGGACGAGATGCAGGGTGCATTTTTGATTGGGCAACCCAAATTCGATTTTGAAACCTACCGCTCATGGATCAGCGAGCGTCATGCCCCCAATAAATTCTCGCAGTTGTCAGATAAGGGTTATCCGCACGTCAAGATGGCGATTGGAACTTCCATCGATGCTCTGGAAAGTAACCCTGGTCTTGAAGCAGCGATCAAAAAACTCGATCCGCGGGTTTACGTCTGCTACGGCAGCGGTTTTGGTGATTTATCCGCATACTTTGTCAGTCATGACGAATACAAAGCAGCCGAGCGGGCATGGCATAAATTCTGGGCTCATCCGGAACGATGTACGGCTTTAGCTGAACATATCAAAGGAAGCAGTATCGACAGCGGTGCTCCAGCATCACCCACAACCTACGAAATCGATAGCCCCGAGCGGGCCGCTGCCTGGGACTCATGGAATGCCTACTGGAGCAGAAAATCTGATGGGCTTCGTTCGTATTTAGAAGAATTTAACGCCATGGAATCCATGACCATTGGTGCCGATGTTGCGAACGACAAACTCAACGTGATTCGTGCTAAGTCAAAGGCTAAAAAAGCTTTGCAGGATAAGTGGAAACACCCGACGCCTCCGTGGGAAGCTGTCAGTCCGAATTTGCTCTGGAACTTGCCGAACGCTCCTGCCGCGCAGGTCTCGATGCTGCATGGGATACACGGTGTGTCATTTGCGGCCATCGGTGCATGTGCAACCTTTGGGCTACTCCTGAGGCAGGCTCTCGATGGGATCCGCTGCGGTGACTACGACGCTGCGATTATCGGCACGACTGACTTGCCACCGCCGCCTGAAATGGTCGCTGGATTTAATGCGGCTAAAGTTCTTGCAGCAGGCTGTGATATCGGTGTTCCTTTGTGCAATTTGCGTGGAACCCATGTCGCCGGTGGAGCCTGTACGTGGATCCTGGCCGCAGACGATGTGATGGAAACATTGGGTCAAAAATCATTGGGCGTTGAAATTATGGGCGTTGGCTTAAGTTCAGATGCGGAGCATATCATTACGCCGTCTTTGGAAGGGCCAAAACTTTGCATTCGAGATGCTTTTGCTCATGCAGAAATCACTCCTGCGGACGTGCACACATGGGACATGCACGCCACCGGAACGCCGGGCGATTGGTCTGAATTTAAACTCATTGAAAACTTGCCGGCCTCCACAATCATCACCGCACGTAAAGGTATTTTTGGGCACGGCATGTCGACTTGCGGCGGTTGGGAACTCACGGCACAACTATTAACGACTCACAAATCTGGAAGCACTTATGCTTTGTCAGGTTCGGGTCTTTCAGCCGACAATGTGCATCCCAGCATCCAGCAGGTTGGACGGAAAATAGCAACAGACAAGACGCTGACGGTCGACGCGCCTGAGGGGCTTGTTTGCGGCAAACTAAGCATGGGGATTGGTGGGATCTCATCATGCGTACTTTCGAAAATTCACTAAAGTCGTCTTCGAGCGTGGC
>Ga0315901_10002603_pt1 | contig 24580 bp, 18 predicted proteins | sample LakEriMetagenome_10_FD_203761 | JGI IMG/M metagenome (GOLD analysis project Ga0315901, IMG submission 203761) | Freshwater fungal communities from buoy surface, Lake Erie, Ohio, United States - Buoy 2 MA116 | ecosystem: Environmental > Aquatic > Freshwater > Lake | place: USA: Lake Erie, Ohio... | reverse complement strand
CGGTTGCGACGTACAATGTTGAGAACTTTTGGGATGATGACGCGGCGAATTCCGGTGCTTTAAACTACGATGAATATCAAAAAAATGGCTCGAACTGGTACTCTGACAGCATGTTTGACGTGAAAGTCCAGCACGTGGCAGAGGTTGTCCGCTTGGCGGGAGCTCCTGATGTCATTGCCATGCAGGAATTCGAAAGTGCCAATAATGCCGGTCGATCTCTTGATCTCTTAAAGCCCTACGTTGAATCGATGGGTTATAAATATTTTGCTTTGGGCCAACAAAATCCCAATAATCCAACGTCTGTGACGTCAGCCGTGATGAGTAAGTTTCCAATCGTAAAGAATGAGAGATTGGATTTTTTCATGCAGGAATCCCAGTTTACGTCTGAGGTTCTCCATGAAGAAAGTCTCTCAGCAATGAACTCCTCGGCTCGCGACCCTCAGGTTGTCACTATCAATGTCCAAGGAAATCCGCTGCGGATTTATACGGGACACTGGAAAAGTAAGCGCGGCAATGCTGATGCAGGGGATTTAATGAGACTCGCCGTTGCTGAACTCATCAAAGCGGATATTGATGCCCAGAAACTCGCGAATCCTAATCTTGATATTCTCGTAATGGGCGATTTTAATGCCGGTCTTAACGAACGTCCATTGCTGGTTGGCTTGAATTCAACAGCTGACAAGAATCTCATGAAGGCAGATGTGTCGAGCGACAAAATGTACAATCTTTGGTTTGAGCTTCCCTCGAGTGAACGCTGCTCCTATATGCACAGCGGTGAATTGCAGTGCATCGATCATATGCTGACCACTTCAAATCTTTTCGATGGTAAAGGCATTGACCTGGTCGAGGAAAGTTTTCAAGTCGTTGGTCACAACGGCGGTGAAGCGGCACAAAAACTTCTGAAAAATGACGGCCGAACTCCACGACGTTGGGGTATGAGCAAGAAGAATGGCCGCACAATTTATACGGGAACGGGATACTCCGATCATCTGCCATTGATTGCAACCTTTAAGATTCCCAGCTTGTGTAAAGCTGCACCGTAACTATAAGAGCTCGGTAGTTTTAATACGATAGTTTGAGAGCCGGCCTGATGTGCACACACACAGGCCGGCTCTTTCTTATTCTCATCTGAGAGAAGCGTAAGGCTATTGAAGAGCGCGTGTGGGTTATGCCACTCTTTCAAAAGTTGGTTGTGATGCTTGAATCCATCATACTTTGTGCATGCAGTTCCCGTTGCTCTCGAATTATTTGACTCAGACTGGACACCTGTTCCAAAGGAGATCAATAATGCGACGCAAACCGCGAAAGATCGCTTCCCGAAGGCGAAAAAAGCGTGAACATTTTACAGATGACTCAACATCCGGCTCTGATGCGTTGGAAAAACTACCACCTGTCGATCGCCGCGATGTGCCGTCACCCAATGATCCCGGAGTTGCACATTGTCCGAAAACCATGAACAAGAAATCCTCAACCTGATCTGTGTCAGGGATCAGACGAATTGTCCCTGCGGTCATAACTACAAGGACCTGATGGTGAGTCAGGTTGGAGAGTACACCGGCTGGGGATGGTTTTGGGTGTTGTTCGGAGTGACGACTGAGCCCGTGCGAGTAAAGTTCGTTTGTCGACGTTGTCAGACTGTGGTCGGTATCAGCGATGACCCGCGCGTTCTCAGAAGAGACGTCTGAAACTTTCTCAAAAAATTCTGCGTCGGTGACATGGTTTGTTCGTAATCAGAGCTTTCCGCATCTTGCTTGGTCGCGGTACTTTTTGGCTTCTGAGCGAATGAGATTTTTTTCTTCATCCGACTTTTTATTCCACAGACTCCACATCAAACTCATGCGCCGAGTGAACGACGGACGCTGAACATTCAGCCGCTGTGTGTCATCAATAAAGCTCCAGTACAGGGAATTAAACGGGCAGGCTCCTTCGCCGACCGTCTTTTGTGGATCGAACCGGCAGGACTTACAAAAATTGCTCATCTTTTTTATATAGTTTGCGCCGGAAACATAGGGTTTAGTGGCAAATAATCCTCCGTCTGCAAACTGGCTCATACCCAAAACATTGGGGCTCACCACCCACTCATAGGCGTCAAGGTATACTGACCAAAACCAGCGGTTCACGGCGTGCGGATCTGTTTGGGTTAATAAAGCGAAATTTCCCAATACCATGAGCCGAGGAATGTGATGCGAGTAGGCATTTTCGCGGACTTGCCGGACGATTGTGGCCAGGCAAAACAGATCCGTCTGAGCGCCCCAAAAGGCCGGGGGAAGCTCTCCGTTAAATCCAAAAAAGTTACTGCTTTGATAGTCGCGGTTGTGACGAAGATAAATCAATCGAACAAATTCGCGCCATCCCAAGACCTGACGAATGAATCCTTCGCGTGAGGATAATGGAACCGTGGCTTGAGCATTCTCGGCAGCTCGTAAAATTTCTCGGGCTGAAAGTAGTTGGATATTCATGATCGCAGAGAGACCGGAATGGTAAAGTCCTACTGACTGAGCCAGCATTGCATCTTCATAAGGACCAAAAAAACTCAGACGATCTTTTATAAAATCAGCAAGAAATGCGCGTGCAGATTTTTGATGGGTCGGCAGACGTGGCCAACTCCAATCTCCAAAACGTTGGGCTGGTATAAACTCCCGCAGCATCGTTTCGACGTCGGCCATTATTTTTTTATCTTCAGCATCCAGCCAGTCGCGTGCCAGAAAATCTTCAGGGGGTTTGCTCTCCATTGTTTTTGTTGGAGGCTGCCGATTGTCTGCATCATAATTCCATTGTCCGCCCGCTGGTTCGCCATTGACCATCAAAATTTTCAGAGTGGATCGCATTTTTCGATAAAAATTTTCCATCAGGTAAGGAGGTTTTGCCGGTAGAAAAGAATCCTTGCCGAGAAAGAACGGCGAAGGATGCACAACGAGCTTCGGTTTAAGTCCCTCCGTTAGCCACTTTTTTACGCGCGGCTCGGAGGGTTCGATGACATGAACTTCGTCACAGGAGAGGTCATTTAAGCAATCTGCAAATGTCTGGTTTGAAGCCTTGATATAATGAATAGGCTTGTCCGGAGAGTGTGATCTCATATCCACCGCAAAGCGACGCATACATGTAAAAAGGTAGAGTAGTTTTTGAGGGTGGTAGGGGAGCCACTCAGCGCGTGGTATTGATTCGATCATCACCCATCGATCGTCCGCTTCGAAACGGATGGACGGACTGCCCGCTTGCCCTGTGATGAGAAACGGATGATCAAAACTCAACTGATCGCCCAAAATGAGAAACACCCGTTTAGTCATAGTCAAATTCTCCAATCAAAGGCGTTAGATTATTTCTTTGCTTGAATTTTAGCCAACAATTCGCATGAAAAATTTGTTGCGTGTGTGCGCCGTCGCCAGCCGTACAGGACCGAACGGGGCACGGCTGTTGGTCGCCTTGCCATTCTTTTGTGAAAGGTAAAGCTGCGCCAATGGCGGTTAATTCGAAGCAGTCGTAGCATCCGAACAGTTTGTCAGGGCGTTTTTCGGGACGAATCATCAGGACGAGGAGGGTTGACTCATGGCACACGAGCACGGACCAGATGAACATAAGAGCAAAGACAGCGGCGTTACGCCGCGACCAACGGGAAAGATGACTGTTGAAGAGGCAGGTCGTTTGGGGGGAGCTCGCACTGCACAAACCCGCGGTCACGAATTTTATCAGTCTATTGGGCGCAAAGGAGGGGAGGTCGTGAGTCGCGACCGTCAACACATGTCAGCGATTGGTCGCAAGGGTGGAGAAGCTGTGAGTCGGGACAAAGCTCACATGGCCTTGATTGGACAAAAAGGCGGCGAAGCCCGCAGCAAGCACTTCAAGGAGCAACAAATCGAAAAGCAAAAAAAGCAAAGTGCGGCCGCTGGTCAAGAGCATGGCGAAGGGGCATCAGATGCCTCGGCGTTCAGCAAGGCGGGCGAGACACAAGAGAAGGCCGGTTGAGGGGTTGCTTGCAAGCGTCAGGTTGACCGTGAGTTGATTTTGCAGTTTCTCCGCCTTTGCGTTAAGTTCCGCCGCGGCCGGCTGTCTTATGAATTCAGCCGGTTGAATGAGAACAGACAGACAACCTGTACCGGCGGAGACAATCTCTCATGGCGAATGCTGCGACCCCCTCAACGGCGTGGCTCAACGACGTTGAGCTTCTCGATACCCACTTGGAAAAACCTGATTTAAGTATGGCCGCTCTTGCAAAGGGGTCCGCCGATGCCGGAACGGTTTCTGGCTCGGCCGTTCAAGGAGCCATTCAGCAAGATTTGCTTGTAACTCTGCGCGATGGACTCGATGCAGCCGTTCCTTGGTTTTTGAATCAAATGCCGCCGCTTTACCAATGGATCACTCCGCGCGAAGAGCGACTTGAGCACCTGACGGAGATTGTCTCTGGAAAAGTGTTGTCTCATGGCCAGGAAGTTGAGCGCTGGAACAATCAGACACAGTGTTCAACAATTATTGCTGCAGGTGACAACGGCAACGCAGCGCGCAATTTGGCACCGCGATTGGGTCGCGTTCAGGCTAAATTTGTCTCGTTATTTTTATCGCTGGATAAGCGCGTTGCTGTGTGTTCAATGCTGCAGTCTCCTTATCGGACTGGTGCGCTCTGGACGGGGGCAGATAAACAGCAAAAGAAGGCATCCATCCTGCAGTCACTTTCGCTGAAGCCAACCGCTGAGGTTGAAAACTATCTCAATGCGATTGATGCGGATTTGATGGATCGAACAACCTCAAAAATGCTGGCCATAGGCTTTTCGGCTGTTAAGTATTGCCAAGAAAATGAAAACGCCTACGTCCACTTAACGACGCTCAATGAACCTAACGATTCCAGCTTTCGCGTCGATATTGGTCTCAAGGGATTTCCCGTCACGGCCGGTCTCGAAAATGTCGTTGGTATTTTGAACCGCTATAATTTTACGGTCCGTCGTTCTCTGGGCTTTGAAGTGCGGGTCTCTGATAATCAGCAATTCGCGATACTTCAGATTGTTGCAGCAGCAAATTCTGGCGAGAAACTCAATCCGGAATCAACGCCTTGGGGCCGTGTGATGAAAGCTCTCAAGGCCCTGAACTATGTTGATCATGGAGACGAATTCTCTGCCCTCATGCAAGGAAACAATCCACGTAGTTTGAATGAATCAAACTTGATTCGTGCGATTGCCAACTGGGCGCACATCTTCCTGACAAAGGTCAATCCATATTATTATGGTCTTGATCGTGTTTCAAAAGTCATTGTTCGTAACGATGCGTTCATGGAGCAGTGCATTCGTTTTTTCCGTGCACGCTTCGATCCTCGCTTTGACGGTGATCGTAAGGCGCGTGCGGCGGAAACATCTCGCACTGTCGAGGGAATGCTGGCCGACATTCAAGATGATGTTGAACGAAATATTCTTCGCGAAGGCTACAACTTTTTGCAGCACATCCTCAAAACAAACTATTTTCTTGTTTCGAAGGGTGGATTGTCTTTCCGTGTCGATCCTCAATGTCTCAACAAGGAATTCTATCCGGATTCGCCCTACGGAATTTTTTATCTGATTGGCCGAGATTATCGTGGCTTTCAAGTGCGATACCGCGACATTGCGCGCGGTGGTGTGCGCGTTGTGATGCCGCGCAATTCGGCTGATTATGACAATGCTTTGGCCGGTGTCTTTGACGAAGTCAACGGACTTGCATCGGCTCAGCAAATGAAGAACAAAGACATTCCGGAAGGTGGCTCAAAGGCCGTTCTTGTCGTGCGGCCGGGCGGCAACAGACACCTTGCTGTGAAAGCGGCAATCTCTGGACTGCTCGATCTCATCACGTTGGATCAGAAGACCGGTAAACTGGCCGATGGCATCATCGACTACTTTGGTCAGGAAGAGATTATCTATCTTGGACCCGATGAGAACATGACCGATGACCTCATTGTTTGGGTCATTGAACATGCTCTCTATCGTGGTTACCGATACGCCTATGCTTTTATGTCGAGTAAGCCAGATTTCGGTATCAATCATAAGACGTACGGTGTGACCTCTGAAGGTCTGAATGTGTACCTGGACAACGTCCTCCGTCATCTGAAGCTCAGCGGTCCTAATGCATCCTTCCGAGTGAAAATGACCGGAGGACCGGATGGCGACGTGGCCGGCAACGAACTTAAAATCCTTCATCGTGAATACGGTGAACGGGCGCGTGTGGTGTCGATAGCTGACGGCTACGGAGCAGCCTTTGATCCTAATGGTTTAAACTGGGATGAGCTGCTAAGACTTGTGCGTGAGAGTAAATCGATTGTTGAATTCAGTAAAAACAAGCTGAGCGGTGATTCAAAAGCCTTTGTCATTTCGGCTGACAGCAAAGAAAATATCAAAATTCGTGATAACCTCTTTGCGACCGTCGAAGCTGAAATCTTTATCCCTGCCGGCGGCCGCCCTTACACGGTCAAAGATAACAACTGGCAGCGATTCTTGAAAACCGACGGTTCTCCGAGTGCGTTGGCGATCGTTGAAGGCGCTAATATTTTCTTTACGCCCAATGCGCGCAAGAAGCTTGTTCAAAGTGGTGTCGTCGTGATCAAGGACAGTTCCGCCAATAAAACGGGTGTGATTTGTTCGTCCTACGAAATTATCGCCTGTCTGACGCTGTCTCCGGAAGAGTTTGCAGCTCTCAAGACGACGTACGTCAATCAGGTCGTACAAATCTTGCGTGAAAAGGCAGACAACGAGGCCAAGCTGCTGTTCCGCGAGTGGCAGCTACGTTCGAACGAAACGAATCTTGTTGACTTGAGCTACGAGATTTCTGCCGAAATTAATAAGGCAAAAGACATTACCCGTGAGCGATTGAACCGCCTGTCGGATGCTGAACTTTCGTCTGAAAAATTCAATTTCATTCTGTATCAGCACTGTCCGCAAATTTTGGTTGAAAAATATCGTGACCGCATTGTTTCGCGTCTGCCACGTGCACATAAAATTGCGATCATGAGTGCCTACATGGCGAGCCATTTGGTCTACAAAGAAGGGTTGTCGCTGCTCGATACTCTAGAGCCCGAGCAGGTCTTTAAAATGGCGCTCGAGTATATTGATGCCGAGCAAACTGTGGACAGAATGATCCTCGATGTCACCAACAGCGCTCTGCCGGAAAAGGACAAGCTGGTGACTATTTTGAGAATGGCTGGTGCGAAGCAACTGGCTTCGAGTCGCATCACGTGATCCGCCGACGCGTCTTCTTTATTGCTTCGGCAATGGCTGCGGCTTGGGTGTTGTTGCCTTTGTTGCCAGGAATACTTGTGGGCGCGGCATTGGCATTTCTCAGCGAACCTCTGAATTTGAAGCTCACCCGACAATTTAAGGTGCGCCGCGGCAGCACGGCGGCCTTCTCGCTGTCGATTGCAACAGTTTTACTTCTGTCTTTGGTGATTCTGCTTCCCTTTTCTGCGGTCGTGATCGGTGCTCTTGAACAAATTTCTTTGAGTCTAAAATCTCTTTCGCAGGAAAATTTACTTATTTTCTTGGGCACTCTGTTTGAAAAATTCAAGAGACTGACGGAACTTTTACCGCTGGATGTTAATCCGGAGCATCTCACTTCACTGATCGGAAACGGTGCCCAAACGGCCCTCAGCTGGCTTGGACAAAACACCGGTCGTTGGTTGGCTGAGTTGCCGGGAACAGTTTTTACGGCAGCTCTTGCGGTGTTGAGTTGGGGTTACTTTCTGATTCGCGGCCGTGAGTTGCGCATTATGACCTTGAGGTTTTTGTTCCCTTGGTCTTCGGAACGCCAGCTGTTGCGCAATACATTTTCTGAGCTTCTGCGTTCGCTTGTGCTTGCTAATATTTTTGTCTCAGTTGTTCAGGCTTTGATCATCGGAATCTTTATGGCATTCGCAGGAATTCCTCATCTGCTTCTGTGGTGTTCAGCTGCATTCTTCCTTTCTTTTATTCCGGTGATCGGAACGGCTCCCATCACGTTGGGTTCAGCCCTGTGGTGCTGGACTGTGGCAGACAGTACAGGAAAGGCCATGGCCATGCTTGTCTGCGCTTTTATTGCCGGAACGTCGGATAATTTTTTAAGACCGCTGATGGCTCGCCGTGCGTCAGGAGAGCTCAATTCATTTTGGCTTTTTTTGGCGATGATGGGTGGCTTGGCGCAGTTTGGTGCGGCAGGGTTTATTCTGGGGCCGTTTGCTTTTGCACTGGCATTGTCGTCAGCAGCGGCACTTCGGCACGCACTCAAGAATCCAAGAATCTGATTTAAAGAGAGTCTTCCATGCGAAACCTGAGAGAATTTATTGCTGCCTTGCATGCCCGTGGCGAGGTTCAAGAGATCGAGACGGAAGTTGATCCACATCTCGAGCTCGCCGAGATTCACCGCCGGGTGATTGAAGACAACGGAAAGGTTTTGTTTTTTAAAAATGTGAAGGGCAGTCCCTTTCCAGTTGTCACGAATCTCTTTGGAAACGTCGGACGCATCGAGCTCGCCTTTGGTCACAGGCCGGAGGAGTTTGTTCGCCGCATTGCCGACCTTGCGCATCATGCCCTTCCGCCTCGACTGCGAACCTTTTGGAACGCGCGTGATTTGGCCTTCGATGCGTTGAAAATTGGCTTCAAAATGAAGCGTCATGCGCCGGTGCTTGAGGTTGAAAGTCCTCTGATTCCTGGTCGCGGTCTCGATGAATTACCCGCTTTGGTGCAATGGCCCGAAGATGGCGGGAGGTTCGTCACTCTGCCTTTGGTCTACACTCAGCATCCAGAGTCTGGAAAACACAATTTAGGCATGTACCGTATTCATATCTATGACGAAAAAACCACCGGCATGCATTGGCAGATTCATAAAGGGGGTGGGTTCCACTACGCAGCCGCACAGTCACGGCGTCAAAGTTTGCCCGTCAATCTACTCATCGGTGGCCCCCCGGCTTTGATGCTTTCGGCCATTGCACCTCTGCCTGAAGATATTCCTGAACTCATGCTCTGCAGTCTTCTGCTCGGCCAAAAACTGCCGATGACCAGGCGCGATGATTTGCCTTATCCGATCGTCAGTGAAGCAGAGTTTGCCATTATTGGTGAAGTCAAACCGGATGAGAGACGTCTCGAAGGGCCCTTTGGTGATCACTATGGTTACTATTCTTTGGCTCATCCTTATCCAGTGTTTCACGTTCAGCGTATGTTCCATCGCAGAGATGCTATTTACCCTGCAACTGTTGTCGGTAAACCGCGGCAGGAAGATTTTTACATCGGCGATTATTTGCAGAAACTTTTGTCTCCCCTTTTTCCGCTGGTCATGCCGAGCGTCATTGAACTTAAAACCTACGGTGAAACGGGGTTTCATGCTTTGGCCGCAGCCCGCGTGAAGGATCGCTATGAGCGTGAAGCGATTGCAAGTGGCCTGCGCATTTTAGGTGAGGGGCAATTATCCTTACAAAAATTTCTGATGCTGACAGACGGTGCGATCAATCTGAATCAATTTAAAGAGACGCTGGTTTATTTCCTTGAGCGCACTGATTGGAAGAAAGATCTTTTTGTTATTAGCAATGTGAGTCAGGATACGCTGGACTATAGTGGTCCCAAGGTCAACGAAGGAAGTAAGGGTATTTGGTTGGCCTTAGGTCCTGCCAAGCGCGCGCTGCACAGCGAACCTCCGATGAATCTGCCGTCACAGATTCGCGACGCGCGGGTTTTTGTGCCGGGCTGTTTGGTCATCAGTGGTCCTTCCTATGCCGATGCGAAAAATTTTGTTGCTGAAATTTCCAATCATCCAAGCCTCGCCAGCTATCAGCTTGTGCTTGTTGTTGATGATGTTGAGGAAGCGACCAGAAACGAGGAAAAGTTCTTGTGGACGTGGTTCACACGATTTGAACCTGCAGCGGATATCTATGCTGCACACATGTCTCACTCGCGATTTCATACGGCGCTCAACCCACCTGTGTTTTTTGATAGCCGGATGAAACCTTGGTATCCGGGCACAGTTGAACCAAGTCCAGAGACTGTAAAGCTCGTGGATCGGCGCTGGAACGAATACTTCCGCTGAATTTGTAACTGGCATGGTTAAAGAAATTGAATCCATCGTTAAAAGTCAGATCTAATTCTGAGGCTTGGCAATCGAGCAGGAATTGTCGATTCAGATTTCGCCAACACGATGCTTGCTCCGAGTCATTCTGCACCAATCACAAGACCTCTTGAGCATCCCATTGGAGCGATAAGCATTCGCATTCTTGTCACTCTTATTTTCGAAATGAAACGGCGAGGTTCAAATCACGTTTTGCAAGGGTGGCGGCATTTGCGTTGAAAGCGTAGGGCGTGTTGGCAATTAAAGGTGCAAGGGCTCAATTAATTCAATTGGATTTCCGTCCGGATCTGCGAACGCAACAAAACGACCTTGTGGAACTGTCTTTACGTCGGAAAGAAAAGTGACGCCTTTGTTTTGAAGCTGGTTATAATCACGGTCGATATCGTCAGTCTCAAAGCAGAGAACTGTGCATGCGGTTTTTCCATAAGTGTCGAGTTTGGCGCTTAGGGTGGCTCCGGCCATCACCACAAACTCAAGGCTACCAAGAGAAAAAATGATCCAGTGAGCGCTCGCTTGTTTTATCTCGAGCCCAAGGATTGACTCGTAGAAGAGTCGCGCCCGCGAAAGATCAGAGACAAATGTCTGCACTTCTGTGAGCCTCACGGCCAGCTTCCTTATCGGCAACAAAATCAGTCGTGACTGCAAGGAATCAATTCAATATGCTCCCCGTAATCAAAGGCTGGACACAACCTTGCAACTCGCAATGCTTCGGCCTCGCTTGGCACTTCAATAATAAAGTATCCTGTCACCATGTCTTCGGTATTATTGTTCACTAACGCATTCTCTGCAGTTGCTTCTCTTTTAAGGAGGCGAAACGATCGTTCGCCACATCCAGCGCCGCCGCGCATGTAACCAAGATTTCCAAGTTCTTTGCCATAATTTCCGAACTTTTTGATGATATCGCTGCGTCGTTCTTCGCTGAGTGCATTCCATTTTGCAAAGCTTCCTTTGAACAGCAGTAGATATGAAGTCATTGGTTCTCCTTTAAGTAGCAAAACGGGCCGCAAGATACACAGACCTTTTAAAGCGGCTTGCTAGCATGTTGCGTCACCTGTCACCACAGAATTAGCTAGGTCGAAGACGTCGAAGAAAATTCCCTTCCCCCATCGACGGCAACTCCGGCCGCAAAGCTGCATTAAGCTATGGCACAGTCGCTTCGGCGGGCTTTTTCGACTCAGCTCTCTTCCAGTGAAGGTGAGCCAATTTCCGCAGTAACCTCAGCAAGCACTATGCTTGAATTCAAACCCATTCAGACTGAATATTGCAGCATCGATTCGATGGGTGATGGTAAAGGTGTTGCCGGCTATGCGTTGCAACAGCTCTTCATGGCCACGATCAAACGCAGCTACTTGTTCAACTGTTAGCGCGGCACCGACACCGCGGCAGGCGCGTATCCGCCCTCGCCATGATTCTCGTGTAAATGGCACGTCCACGTCATAAAAAAAAACATCGCCTGCAAAACTGCGTCTCCTTCCATCCATTCATGTCCCGGGCGCACAACGCCGTCCCAATCCTTTGCACTCCAGGTTGGATTATGTTTGAGCACGAGCTCTTCGCTCGCCCGCGCAATAGAATCGATTCGAGGAAGCCAAGAAAAGTGAGACGTAACAAAAGCGCCGTCAGCCTCAAGAACACGCGTGAGTTCGGTGAGAACCTTTGATGTATCGAAATAAAGCCAGCACTGATTCGCCGTAACGACATCGAAACTGCCTGCGGCAAATGGAATCTCTTCGGCAGGTGCAACTTCATATGCAACTGGCCCAAATCAAATCAGGTCCATGACTATCAAGACTCACTTTTTGCCATTCCGCTTCGAATTTTGGGAAGCAATAGACGGTCTTGAATCTCGATAAATCAGATTGAACAATTGTCCCATCTGAGAGCTGAACTTCTACTTGAAAATTCTCAAGCGTCGACACCTCACGACACCCGTGTCTGTTTACAGTGAAGCTTCTCTTCGTCAGATTCAGTAGAAACTCGCGCCCACCGCGGGTTAGTTTTGTGTCTTGGAATAAATTGCGGCCACGTTGATACGGAAGACTCCCTTTGAAGGACGAGTCTTGACTCAGAAAGTCTTCGAAGTTTCGTCGGTCTGGGTCAATTACCCTCGCAGCAACCAAAAAAGGGCACACGCCGAATGGGCCAGAGGCACTGAAGTGTCCTAACCCACTGATCGAACCACAAAGTCTGGCGAATCAATTTTTGAGCAACAAAAACAGGTGTTCTCAAGGTCAACGATGTCCGAGTTATTGAAAAGTCAGCTTTAGAGCTGACAGAGGTGTCACAAAAAAAAACTTCCTGATAGGTCCCAGAAATATTTAATAAAGAAAAAGCATCGTGGCGTTTTTGACATCTATTGATGACACCAGTTTAAGCAAAAATTTTCGCCCCAGCGCAATCATAGTATTCTGATAGGGAACTTATCTTCCGGACTGTATTTTTTTTTTGAGTGTCACAAAGGGCCATTTGAAAATCGTTGGGGGCGAATTCATGAAAAGAATGTTCTTATTTCTTGCATGCGTTATGAGTATGGTTTTTGCTGGCTGCAATCAGCGTTCCTACAACTCAGATACAGCCGCTATTGAAAGCTCCTTGGACGGTCGAATAATTCCTTCATTTAAGGAAGAGAACGGGACAATGTTCATCTGTCTTTCATTTCAAGCAACTCCTCCTTCAAGACCAAATCTCCTTTTTCCCAATTGGACCCGTATTGATAAGTTTCGAACGAGAGCGCAACTTATCGACGTTGAAAATCAAAAACGAAAAATCAACCATCGTTCGAAACCGCAAGGCGCTTGCGATGGTCTTAATTTTCTAGGTAAATTCGTCTGCAACTTGACAAATCCCGCAGCCAAAGATGCCCTCGACAAAGAAGCCACACTTAGGTCTATCGCCTCTGCGATACGGGTGGATTCAGATCTCAAGAAAGATATCAATAACGGTGAAGGAGACGTGAGAACGGAAAAAGAGACTTTTCAGTTGATGCTGGATACCGCTCACTATTTTTCAGCCAATCCGAATCAGTCGGGCTCAATGAACGCCTGTCCCAGACCACAGCCTCTGTAAAAGGGCGTTCACATCATTCAGGAGGTGCAGTGGGGGGGCAAAGGCAAATTCCATCTGACCTCGATCAGATGGAATGAACCGACCAAGCAATTTGTTTTGAGCTTTTTTCGTATAGGGAGGAGCTCGCACGGGGAGTCCCAACGCACACGAGGTGGTTGCGATTGTGGTCTGAATAAGCATCACAGCCACAAGCTTCGTCTGCCGCCTTTTTTTCTTGATGGTGCCGCCCTCTGAGGTAGAACATTTCCGTTGCGCACGGTCCTCCGCCCATCACGCAAATCACTAATAAAAATATTCACCCTTGTCGTTCTGGAGAAGATACGCACTCCTTCACGTATAACGACCTCAGCATGAGGCAGGTTCGGAGACCGGGATTCGATTTCGTCGAGTTCTCCACGCAGCCATTGCACCTCAAAAAGCTTTTCTCTATTTTGCCTCTAGGCAAAAAAACACGTCTCTTTTTTTGCCTAGAGGTTAAAAAATATGCAAGTGCGCTATATCGCTGAACAAATAAAGAAAGACCTTGATCGAAAAATGGTTTTCCTCGGAGGCCCGCGGCAGGTTGGCAAAACAACTTTGGCAAAGCATCTGCTTGGACCGCACAAGGGAGGCTATCTCAACTGGGACATCCCAGAGGATCGTGAGCGCATATTGCAGCGAAAATTTCCAACAGAACACATGTGGGTTTTCGATGAAATTCACAAATACCGACAGTGGCGCAATCTTCTCAAGGGAATCTATGACAAGTTCAAGGGCGAAAAATCCATTCTGGTCACAGGCAGCGCTCGTCTCGATTATTATCGCTACGGCGGCGATTCCCTCCAGGGCCGATATCATTACCTTAGACTTCATCCTCTCTCTATTGGAGAAGTTGGCGCAAGTGCCGAAAACATGCAACGCCTCTTTGAGCTTGGAGGATTTCCGGAGCCTTTTTTCTCGGGCGATGCGATTGAGGCGAAACGCTGGTCTCGTGAATATCGCACTCGCATGATTCGGGACGACATCCTTTCTCTTGAACAGGTTGGAGATATTGGAACACTTGAGCGCTTGGTGCTTCGTCTCCCAGAGCTCGTGGGCAGCCCGCTTTCCATCAATGCTCTCCGGGAGGACCTCCAGGTGGCGCACAAAACTGCAGCACGATGGCTCGATATTTTGGAGCGCATGTACGCAATCTTCCGCATATCTCCCTTTGGTTCACCGAAAATCAGAGCTGTGCGAAAAGAGCAAAAGCACTATCATTTCGATTGGAGCCTCATTGGCAATCGGCCTATGCGATTCGAAAATTTTGTCGCCTCGCATCTTCTGAAGTGGGTGCACTTTCTTGAGGACACTGAAGGCCGCGACATTGAGCTTCGTTATTTCCGGGACACCGACAAGCGTGAAGTTGATTTTGTCGTGACTGAAGACGGAACCCCTAAAATCTTGGTGGAATGCAAATTTTCGCGTTCTCAGCTCTCCGACCATCTTATCTATTTAAAGCGCAAGTTTCCCAAGGCTGAGGCATGGCAACTTCACTGGGATGAAATTGAACCATCATATGTGAGTGCTGACGGGATTATCGTTGCTCATGCAGGAGAATTGTTGAAGAAACTCTGCTGATCGTAATCTCTGGGTTTTTGGTCAGATGGAATGAACCGACCGAGCAAGTTTTTTTTGAGCTTTTTTCGGATGAGGAGGAGCTCGCACGGGAAGATGAGCCTTTTCATAGGAATGTTGATCTGTTTCGATGAAGAACTCTTGTGTGTTTCTAACAAGCAGCATGTCTCCAACTTCTTCAGGGTATTTTTTTCTGTGATGACATGTCAATGGATATTCAAGTTCGCAGCACAAGCGAATATCTGGATGAAGACCACGAGCCCAGAAAGGCCGTTCTCAATCCCTGCGGCATGCTGCAGATGTGCAATGAGCTTTGCGCAAACATTGAATCCATCCTCAAAAGGCCCATCCAATTCTGAGGCTGGGCAAGCGCGCAAGAATTGTCGATTCAGATTTTGCCAACACGATGCTTGCTCCGAGCCATTCTGCACCAATCACAAGGCCGCTTGAGGTTTTCCAGTCATTGCCGAATTTCATCAGCACACCCAAGCCCATTTCGTGTTCTCCAAAAAAGCCTCCCTGAGCTGCCACACCGACACCGTATTGAAAGTATCCGCTTGGGCCAAAAAACGTTTTTTCGAGCGCTCCCATTTGCGCATGTATAGCAGCTATCTTTCCGTATCGAGTGGAGTAACCATACCCGATGTGTTCATCGGCTGTGAGTCCATAGGCCTTGTTCTGCTCAGAGCGCGTGGCGGCTTCAATGCCTGCAGCGCCCGCTGTTGGAAGGGTCAACATGATAGCGGTTGTGGACTGTGAATCGGACGCTGAAGCGATTGAGGTCACAAAAAGCGAAGCGCCAAAAACCCAAGCTGCCAAAGTTATAAATCGACTCATGGTGCTGTCCTCCATTGGTGAACCATTCACCAGACAGCTCGAGCACAGCAGGAGTTGTGCCTAAATTTTTCTCACGTAATTTCGTAGTGTTAAATTGGCCAGTGATTTGTTGACTTCCAAAAAGATACAAAAAATGTATCTCAAAATCTGCAATTTTTGTCGTTGTGCAGGTTGCCGAACTAGGTAGTAAGTTCTTGGGTTGTCTGAGCAGACCACAATGACATCAGCTCTCGTTTTTTCTGACGCGAAAAAAAGGACCATTACCCGCTCACGGCGAACATTGGACCTCTCTTGATTGAAGCTGACGTTTTAGGCTTCGTGGTGCTCACCGCATAACGCGCCTTCGGATTTCTCGACGCATCAAAACTCAAATCACGCGGGTGGATCTCAAGAAGGAAATTCAATGGATCTGAATGATTCAAATGCCGCTGCGATGGACTTTCCAGGGATTTCCCTGCTGGCGCGGTTTGATGATGAGATCGTCAATGTTGATGTGTGGAGACAGCTGAAGTGCATAGACGAGCGCATCGGCGATGTCGCCACCATCGAGAGCCTCAACGCCGTGGTAAACCTTTTGGGCCATTTCAGGGTCGCCTTTAAAGCGGATAAGGCTAAATTCGGTTTCAACCATGCCAGGTGAAAGCATCATCACTCGAATGTTCTGGTCAATCGTTTCCAATCGGAGCGCCTCGTGGAAGGCACGTACGGCATGCTTCGATGCGCAATACACAGCGCCATTTTCGTATGCGCTATGAGCCGCAACACTTGAAAGAATAACAATATCTCCCCCGCCGTTGCTGATCATGTATTTGGCTGTTTCCTGACTGATTCGGAACGCAGAGTCGACATTTGTTTGCAGCATCTTGTGCCAGTCATCTGGGTCGGACTTAACAACATGAGCAAAACCAAGTGCGAGGCCAGCATTGTTGACCAAAATGTCGACCTCAAATCCTCCCGCTTTCTTGAGAGTATCGATAGCCTCCGGGTGGGTGAGGTCGAGAGCGAAGGTACGCACGGTCAGCGTTGGATTGAGGTTGATGAGTTCCTTCTTTAGTTCGTTTAGACGATCTTGACGGCGCGCGACAAGATGTAAATGGCAGCCTTCGAGCGCGAGCCTCACGGCTGTTGCGAGTCCGATACCTGAAGACGCTCCGGTGATGAGCGCAGTTTTGCTCCTTAGCGCACGCCCGCGAGGTTTTAGAGCCGCTTGAATTTGGTTCTTTATCATGCTCTCACTCCACAGAGGCGACATAGTCATGAATTGTGCCTCGGAATATATTAACTCGTTCGACACTTCGTGCGTAAGCATCCTGAGACGACATGCTGTCTTCTGAGGGCGTGCAGACTGAAATATAAAATTTTATCTTCGGCTCTGTTCCGCTCGGGCGCATCGAAATCTTGCTGCCATCCACCAGTTCTAGTTGAAGCACATCGGACTCAGGCAATTGTGCAAAAGTCTCGGTTTGACCTGCCATGTTTCCAGTCATGTGCTTCTTTGATTGGAGCTTGTAGTCGAGAAGTGCCTGTACCTGTGTCCCCGCGAAAGTGGTCATAGGAGCTTCACGCATTGCTTTCATGAGACGTGTGATACGCTGCGCGCCTTTTTCTCCTTCAAGATCGACCGTAATGAGATCTTCTTGCCAGGCTCCATGCTTTTCAAACAGCGCAAGAAGCACATCGCAATGTGTGAGGCCTTTGTTCTTGAATGAAGCGGACATTTCGACTGCCTGGCAGAGAGCACCGATTCCATCTTTGTCGCGAACGTAATCGCCAGGCATGAAGCCGAAGCTCTCTTCAGTTCCGAACAGGTACTTGTGATCGGTTTTGCCTTGTCGCTCCCAATCATTGACCAGACCGGCGATCCATTTAAATCCTGTCAGTGTGTCGAAGATCTCGATACCGTTGCTTGAGCAGATACGTGCATGCAGGTCGGAAGTCACGATGGTCTTGATAATTTTGTAATATGGCTTGAGTTTGCCTTGGGCTTTGAGCTGCGACAAAATATAATGAATCATCAACGCACCGGTCTGATTGCCGTTCAGGAAGACATACTCGCCGAAGGCTTGGTGCTTAAAGCTGCCTTGTGCAGCCTTCGGATCGCGCACGACCAGTGCGAGGCGATCGGAATCGGGGTCGGTTGCAAGAACGATGTCTGCCTTACGATCTTGCGCCTGTTGGATAGCCAGTTCCAGTGCCGATGGTTCTTCAGGGTTGGGCTTTTTCACCGTAGGGAAGTGGCCGTTGGGCTGTTCTTGCTCAGGAACAATATGCAGGTTTTTGTATCCCCACTCACCGAGCGCTCGTCGGGTGGGGAGTGCTCCTGTGCCATGCAGAGGAGTGTAAACAATGCTGATGTCTTTGTTCAGCGCAGGTTCAAGCTGCAGTTCTTTGACCCGCGCGAAATAGGAATCGACTGTGGCTGTTGGAACATTTTTGACAAGATTTTTGGCTACCGCGCTGGCGTAGGACATTGAGCGGGCTTGATCGTAGCGTGTCACGGCAAAGACTTCAGCGAGAATCGCTGTGTCATGAGGTGGTGTGATTTGTGCACCATCCTCCCAATAGACTTTGTAGCCATTGTACTGAGGCGGATTATGACTGGCCGTGATGCAAAGACCGCCGATACATTTGAGATTGCGCACTGCAAACGACAAACATGGCGTGGTTTGGATCTGATCAAACAGATAAACTTGGATGCCATTTGCAGCGAGTACGCTGGCAGCTTGTTCTGCAAAAAAACGTGACGAAAGACGGCTATCATATGCGATCACAACACCTCGATGCTGAGCCTCGGTCCCCTGTTTAAGGATATAGTTTGCAAAGCCCTGCGTAGCTTTACGAATGACGGGGCCATTCATGCGGTTGCTGCCAGCACCGACGACCCCACGGAGTCCCCCTGTTCCGAACTCCAGCTCACGCCAGAAACGGTCTCGGAGTTCGTGAACACTTTTCTGTTGAAGGAGTGTCTGAATTTCAGTTTTGCCGTCTGCTTCAACGCTGGCATCGCTCATCCAGAGGGTGATGCGTTCTACAGCTTCGCCCAGCTGCGGCATAAGACTTTCGGGAATGTTGAGGAGTGTCATTTTTCTTGTGCCTTTCTCAATTCCTGAAGGTTTTCTGAGTTAGACTTCAAGAATTTTTAAATTCTGACCAGGGTAAAGCGTTCTGTCTCGGGATGTCGAGTCAGAAGATTATCGAGTATCTGTTTGCATTGGTAGAAACTGTCAAGGGTTTCGACAGCTGCTCCGGGATTGCCGTCATGGAGGGCTGCTTGGACTAACGCAAAAAATTCCTCAGCACGCAGGCGTTCGAGAAAGCCGGTATCTAAAAGAGGAGTCTCGCATTTAATACCTGTTTAAGAATCGACACTCTTTGAGAGCTTTCATCGGGATGGCTGCAAATCTTGAAAAAAATTGACTCAAAAGAGCAGTATCTCCTTTTACTCGCCATGCCTCCCTCTAGACAGCGGGGGCTGACCGCTTGAAAACAAGAGCGCTCAGCACTCTTTCGGGGTGGGGCTCGTTGATGGAAATTCGGCACTCACGGTGCGCCCACACACCGTACCGAAACTTTGCTTTGGCGAAGGATGCTGCTGGCATAGGCTTCCTGGAATGCCCATGCGTAGTAACGGTTCTCTGCGTCCACCGATGCGGTCCACAAAGACTTGGACTTACAACGACTATCTTCGTACTTTCCGTATCGGTTTTTGGGGGTTCCTGCGGCACAAAAGTCCAAAATCTCTTGAATGTGTGGGAGTCGCTGACCATGAACTTGGCAGTGAAGAGCCGCATCCCTATGGGTTAGACCCCCTGCGGGATCAGAAAATTTGAGCGCTAGGGTACGCCCTTCTTTTGCAGGATAGGTCACAATGTTGCCCTCCATCTTGACCCCTTCAGTTACAGAGCCAGTGAATGTATTTTCCGCAAAATAATCCGTTTTTTCCTGCCAATATTCCTCCGGGGGCAAATAAAACAGGCCATCGGGAGCAATTCTTCCCGATATCAATCTGAAGTCCGATGGGTATTGCAAAATCGGAGTTCCCTTGCCGTCTCGCCAAAGGTTGGAGGCGTTAAAGGCCATCGGGTTGACTTTAGGGTTCACTTGATTGTCGCCTTGTGAGGGAGGCAACTTCCTACCACAATAGTCGCCCGAATCAACGCGGGCCTTTGAAACCCCGTGTTCAACAGCGCCGTTTTTGCACATCACGGTGAAGGTGCCGCCAAATTCGGCCGTAATAGACGAAGCTTCGGAAGTAACAGACGAGGCGTCTCGCGGTGAAGTCGCCTTGCACACCCGGTTGCTCTGAATTTCCGACATGGCGACCTTATATTCCTTGCTGCCGTTCTTACAAGTTACAGTGTAGCTGCCGGAGGGGTCCTTTTCCATCGACAAAATGTCTTCGGCGCCCTTTATCTCTGATTGATTATACTGACGTGATTGACACTGTACCAACGTGCAAGCCGCAAATGCTAATCCTGCTGCAAACAACATACGCATGAACCTTCTCCCCCGCGTTGAGAACGAAAACAACTTAGTACATGAAAAAAGAAACACTCTGTAGGATAGCACTGCATTGTGAAAGCATAAATATCGCAAAGCTGATAAAGTGGATAAAGGTTGCCTATTCGCTATTGTCAAGGAATTCGAATCATATTTACGCTGTGCGGAAAAACGCCCCTTGGAGGAAGGGCCGGAATCAAACTTGGAAACATTCATGAAACACCTCAGGAGGGATATGCCCTATCCCCATGTGGGTGTCCAAGAACTTCGTTCCCCGATCCACTGTTGCTGCTACTCTGTCTTAATTGATATCTTTTTCAAAAATAACGGCATCCTTACCGGGTGAGTCCTCTCCAAGCCAAAAAGATTCGAAGCAGTCATTCTTTTGGCAACGGCTTAGAATCGTTCGCGTGTAAAAAAAGAGGTGCAGACTAGGCACACGACTTCAACTCGGCTTCATATTCACCATTGTGGAGGCATGAACTCTGCTGATCCACAGAGCGCGAGTCTAGATGATGAGTTTGGTTGTAGCTTGAGCAGGTTGTGCATACATAACTCAAATCTATTGTTTTCATTTGGCCGTGGCTTGAAGCATTTATGCACTGAGGAACTGAAATATGTCCAAATCGTTTGGTAGGTTTTTGGCTCTGCGGCTCAGTTTATCATCAGCGGCCCGAGCACAATTGGTTACTGTTTCGACAATCCTTTTTGCGGTATTGGCCGGATGCATAAAGCCTAATGCTGCACCTCCGAAGTCACGAGCTTTGAACAAGTCAGCTGAGAAAATTCTCATTGTGAGTGCTGAACAAACCGGCGTATTTAACACCGGCGGCCTCGGGCACACAGTTGAAAGCCTCGCAAAGGCCCTCGAAAATGGAGGCATGGACACCGACGTCCTCATGCCATTTTATTCCGACATTGAGCCGGCTATTCGCAACAAGACAAGGAAAGCACTTCAATCCTTCGAAGTGACTTTGAACGAAGTACCTGGGAGACAAAGCCGCACATCCTACAAGTTCGATCTCTATTACTATGACAATCTCCAGACCGGCGTCCGCACCTGGCTTCTTAAGCACGAAGGCACTACTGAGCAGTCGGGACTTTTCAGTAATCTTAGACCACAAAACGAAGCTAAACGTTACACCAACCAAAACGAAGGAGAGGCTTTTCTCGCATTCAATAAGGCTGCAGCTCAATTCATTGATGGGCATGATCACTCAATCATTAATATTCATGACTGGCATTCAGGATTCGTGCGAAATGCTGTCACGGACAGAAAAAAACGCTTTTTATTCACAATCAGCAACATCGGATATCAAGGGCTCTTTGATGGGGGTCTTTCTCAGCGCGCAGGCATGAGTCCTGAGGAGTTCTGGAAAACGACGGAGTTTTACGGAAAGTTCAACTTCATGAAGCATGGAATTACAACATCAGATATGGTGCTTACAGTCGCCCCCAATTATCTTCGCGAAATAGCAACTGAGCGTTTTGGAGGTGGTCTTCACGGACTCGTGAATAAATTGGCTCGCGAATTCCGCATCTCTGCAATTCTCAATGGAACAGACACAGAAAGTTGGAATCCAGTGCGTCAGTTCCATAAGGACATCGTTCACACGTTCAGCTCCGACAACTTGACAGGGAAGAGCAAAGGCAAAGCACGATTGCAGACGACTCTTGGCTTGAACGTCTCAGCGGCAACACCACTTATCTGCCTGACCTCACGCCTTGCAGATCAAAAAGGCTATGCCTATCTTATCGGATCTCTCGATGCTGTGGCTACAAAGCGCAATGTCCAGTTTGTCATCCTGGGTGACGGTGAGCCGCGTTACGTCGCCCAAGTCAAAGCGCTTGCTGAGAAGCATCCACGAAAGGTTGTGTTCCGAAGCTTCGATGCTGACTTGGAAAAGCCGCTAACTGCCTACTCGGATTTCTTCATCAATACTCCTTGGTATGAACCGAGCGGAACCAACCAGCTCTTTGCAATGAAGAACGGTACAATTCCAATTGTGTCGCGCGTGGGCGGTCTTGCAGATTTTGTCAAAGACAGAGAATCGGGTTTTCTGGTGGACATCGCTGTCAAGGCAGATGGCGTTCAAACAGACCTCGAGAAGACACAGTTTAATATTTCGAGCGTCATCAACTCTGCGATTGATGCTTTCGCAAATGACCCCGCATTCATCAATAGAATGCGCACGGCGGCAATGAAACAGGATAATTCATGGGACTCACGAATAGATCTGTACAGAAAACTCTTCGCATTCATCCGCGCGAATGGATCTTTAGCGTTGCAAAAGGCGCATCCAAACTCCTCGAGCCTAGAAATGACCTTGGAGGCTATGTTCACGCAGCATAATAGCTCAAGGCGATAAAATTGGTTCTGTCGCACATGCGGTCCAGTTAGACCGAGGATCCATTCGACAATCAAATGCTGCGTGTTGAAGTATGCGTCGGAACCGAATAGGAATTTCGCAAAAGGAAAAAACCGATAAACTTAATCTTGCGGCTTTCTTCAAAAGATAACTATCGACAAAAGTGGTGCGAATAAGGCTGCAGCAACGAGCCTTAGCATTGATCAGCGCGAGAGAAAAAACACGACCAATGCGCGGATTCCAATCTTTTCGTTCGACAATAAAGACCATTGCAGGTATTGCGAATCGCCCGAAATTACGACCGCTCGAGTTTCCAACACAACCATTTTTTCTGTTACGGCCGGATGGTCACCAGATAAAATCCAAGATTCCCTGCAGCCTTTCTCATGGCAGTGTAGGAGTAGTGTCTGTCTTTTCCAGAGAACCCATTGTTGCAGAGGTTCGAACGATAGCCATCGAAGGGACTGACGGTGGATTGGTCCCATTTTCCATAGGGATCGTGGACTAAAAATCCCTCTTTGTCGTATCCGACGACCACGACAAAGTGACCAACTCGGCCAACAAAGTCGCCACCGACAATCACAGGACGACCCGCGTCGATTTCTCTTTTAATCGTGTCAAACGAACCGGGTATGTGAACCCTGGCCTGTAAACCCTCTTTGAGTGCTCCGCTTCGAATGAGATCAACAGAATTCAAAATTCCATGCCTCTCGAAAATCTGATCCGCCAATGTTCCCCGCCCTGTTAGTGAAGTTTTTCCATAAAAGGCCAGCACCATGGCGAGGGCTGTGTTGCTGCACGTAGCCGAAGGACGGAATCTCACGTTGTGCATCTGGCAAAAGTAGGGAACATTCAGTCTAGTGGTCTGTGAGCCTTGAATGTGTTCTTTGAATATATAACCTTTGCTGAGTCCAATCGCATTGCACTCTGCCGGCAAGAGACCTTGCACTTCTGCAAAGGCGTGAGATTCATCCGAGCCATTTGGATTTTCCAGAAAAATAATTTTTGTCCCTGACGGAAGCGGGCACTTCTCTTCACTGTTTAACAAGTTGGATTGCACGGGCTTCATCTTCAGGATGGAGTCAACGGCCAATTCCCGAGATTCTCCGCTAGCCGCAGCATTGACTTGTGAATCTGCGCTGTCAGCCAGCTTGGATGTACAAGCATTCAAATTCGCCACGAGAAAAGGCAGTGCTAGGGGAAAAAACAGAAATTTGCATCGCATCTTTATCTTTCCTCCGCTCGTAAGGGGGGGCGCACTTAAGCGACATCCCCCTTTAACAAATTGTATGCCATCAAATTAGCGATAAAAATAACAATAGGATTGGAAGATTAGGGATAAGCTTAAAGATTATTCGCTGTCTAAGCATGCGACAGTGTCAATCGTCGATATGCCAACATTGTACATTATGAACTCAGCTGCAAAATTCTCATGAGGTTTAATTTTTCAACAATGAAAAAATGCCGATCGTTCGGTCGACAGTTTGCAGACTTGATGCGCTGGCGAAAAGTAAATCATATTTCTAGCGTCTGTCGAAATCACTTTTATTGGAAACAACGCCCCGTCGTTTTCGGCGACCAGAGTCTCAACCCAACGCTGCGCACCTCACCCGTGAATCGAGTCTAGAATCCGACAAGATGCACACTTATTCCGCTGTAGAAATCCATAGGTCACCATCGTTGCCAAACAGATTTGTAAGACCTCCCACGGGGTGAGTAAATTTTCGGTTCATCAACTCATAAGAGTAGTGGACAAATTTTCCGGCGTTGTGGGCAGTTGAGAAGGAGCCTATCGACCCTAGCCATCGTCCATAGGGATCGTGAAAGTAGAGGCCCTTGCTGTCATATCCCACCGCAAGAACCACATGTCCTGAGTTGGTAAACCATCCATGCATCACCACAGGCTGTCCCCTGTCGAGAAAAGCGCGCACGTCTGCCCAAGTCGCCTTGTAGGAGTGGTAGCCGTTTCCAAGTTTCTTCTTATAGAGGGAAGCAAGTGAACTCGGAGACTGACCGGTCGACTTTCCATACGCAACATATAGATCGTCTGCTTCGACGTTCTGTTCATGATGACGAAGCAGCATTGTGGCTGAGGTCAATCCACAGGTTGCGCCAGGTTCATGAGAATTGTCGCGCTGAGTTCTGTAGGGCACGTTTTTGAGAAGCACTCCCCA